>Ga0209737_10001523_pt1 | contig 16564 bp, 10 predicted proteins | sample TergutCu122P3_FD_187284 | JGI IMG/M metagenome (GOLD analysis project Ga0209737, IMG submission 187284) | Cubitermes ugandensis P3 segment gut microbial communities from Kakamega Forest, Kenya - Cu122 P3 (SPAdes) (version 2) | ecosystem: Host-associated > Arthropoda: Insects > Digestive system...
CGAGCCTAAGAACAACGAAGTTACAAGTATTGAGTTAAACGAAACAACTCTTGCGCTTGAAGTAGGCGATTCACAGACATTAACCGCAACGGTTTTGCCTGATGATGCAATCGACAAAGCAGTTACTTGGACAAGCAGCAACGTCTCTGTGGTAAGCGTATCAAAAGGTATTGTAATAGCCATATCTGAAGGCACTGCAATTATTACCGCCAAAGCGGGCGATAAAACCGCAACTTGTGAAGTTACTGTAACCAATGTAGTCAAAGGTGTTTTGATAAACGGCGTGCGTTGGGCTACCAGCAATGTAGGTGCTTTTGGTACTTTTGCAGAAACACCTGAAAGCGCAGGAATGTTTTATCAGTGGAATAAACCAACTGCTTGGGCTGCAACAGGTGATGTTACAAATTGGGACACATCTGAACCAGAAGGTGGTGTTTGGACAAAAGCCAACGACCCCAGTCCTAATGGTTGGCGCGTGCCAACAGAGGCAGAAATTCAAAAGTTGTTAGATGCAACTTATGTAACCTCTGAATGGACAACCTTGAATGAGGTTAGCGGCTACCGTTTTACTGATAATGCCACAGGCAACAGCATTTTTCTACCTGCTGCAGGTCATCGTTATGATGTTGGCACTATCGGTGGTATAGGTATGTACGGTCTCTATTGGAGCAGTTCAGAGGCGGATAGCGGTATTGCATACCACTTGTACTTCAATAGTGGTAATGCAAATGTGAGAACCCACAACACAGTTTGTGGCGGTTCAATCCGTAGTGTCGCAGAATAAAAAGTATGAAAATTTACACCAAAACAGGCGACAGCGGCACCACCTCGCTGGTTGGCGGAAAACGTGTTTCCAAAGCCAACCAGCGAGTGTGCGCCTACGGCTCGGTTGATGAACTCAACTCAATTTTAGGCGTGTTGCGCGCAAAGTTAACCGCCAACAGCGAAAAAGCAATAATTTTTGAAATTCAAAATTCGCTTTTTGCTATTGGCGTGCTTTTGGCAACACCGAGCGGCACAGATTTTCCTAAGGGCTTTGAGTTTAAAGAAAATTGGCTTGATTTTTTGGAAGAAAATATTGACGGAATTCAAAAAAAGTTGCCCGAAATCAAAAATTTCATCATTTATGGCGAAGATGACCTCTCTGCGTTGTGTCATTTTTGCCGTTCCGTTGCTCGAAGAACGGAAAGAGATGTTATTTTTTTGCACGAAAATGAAGAAATTGATGAAAATTTAATCAAATATATTAACCGATTATCAGATTTTTTATTTACCTTTGCCCGCTATTTATCGGCAAAAAATGGAAATGTTGATTTTTTTTGGGAAAAAGATAAAATTATTTAAAAAAAAATGATAATTTTGCATCCCAAAAAAATAGTGAATAGAGATTAGTGATTAGATGTTAAAAAACGACATTCTAATTTCTCAATTTAATTCATAATTCATAATTTTTAATTCATAATTGAAATGTATTGGACATTAGAACTGGCATCAAAATTGGAAGATGCGCCTTGGCCTGCAACTAAGGACGAACTTATTGATTATGCAATGCGTTCAGGTGCGCCGCTCGAAGTCATCGAAAATTTGCAGGGCATAGAAGATGAGGGCGACATTTATGACAGCATTGAGGCGATTTGGCCTGATTATCCGAGCAAAGAAGATTTTTTCTTTAATGAAGAAGAATATTGATTAAAAAAAATTATTATTTTTACACAATAATTTTAGATTTATTGCGTTTATCCTAAAAAATGAGGTAAAAATAAAGTAAAATTCAATAATTGATATGAAAAGAGTTTTTTTAGGAATTTTGCTTTCGCTTATCTTGGTTTTCAGGGCTTCGGCTCAATTTGACGGACTTTTTAGCAACTATATGTATAACCTTTGTGTTATAAATCCTGCTTACACAGGCGAACAAACACTTATGCAGGTATCATTGCTGCAAAGAACACAATGGGCAGGTTTTAAGGGAGCACCAATCACATCAATGTTGTCGGTTGATATGCCCTTTAAAATTGGAAAAGCGCAACAGGGAGCGGGAATTCAGTTTTTGAGTGATGTCTTCGGTTTCTTCAACAATCAACAAGTGAATTTACTTTACTCTTACAAATTCAAGATAAAGGAAGGACATCTGAGCGTTGGAACAAATATGGGGTTTCTAAATATAATATGTGATACAGGAGGTGGTGCAGGAAGCGGTAATACAGAAAGCCAAAATAATAAAAATGGCATACACGATGTTGAAAGTGAATATCACACGAAATCTATGGAAGACCCCGCAGTACCAATAGGAAGGCAATCAGGAGTAGGATTTGACTTAGGATTTGGAGTGCAATATTTGGCAAAAAAATGGAGAGTAGGATTATCAGCAACGCACCTGACTTCGCCAAAAATTAATTTGGGACCAAATCATCAATTTAGGATAAAACCATTTTATCAACTGCACGGAGGAGTTGATATTGCTCTGAAGAATCCCGATTTCTCGCTCACGGCAGACTTGCTTGTTGCCACAGATATGGTGGTCGGCGCAATAAACCCCTCGTTGATAATGAATATAAAAAGTAAGCATTGGGCAGGAGTTGGTTTTAGAATGGCAGATAATTTTTTGTTTAACGAAGTCGCTTTAATGGGCGGAATGACAATTTTTGAGGGTTTTAGGTTAGGTTATACATTCGCTTTACCAACCAGCAGTATAATTGCAAAAAGTTTCGGAACACACGAAATATTCGTCTCTTACGAATTCGCTTTGGTAAGAGAAAAAAGTAAGGCATATAAGAGTTTGAGAATTCTATAAAAAAAATGTAAAAATTTTTTTAAACAAATTATAAAATAATTAAAAAAAAATGTTTATATTTGCGCTTTGAAATTTTGAGAAGGTGCATAACCATAAATTTTATATTATATTTATTGCATAACTAATTGATAGTCAAATTATTATAAAAAAAATAAAGAGATGAAAAAGTATTTGTTTTTCGCCGCAATTATGGCGGTTTTATTGGCAGCAAGTGGCTGTTCTAAGCCAAAAGGGCAATTAGTGGGTGTCTATACTAAGACAAAAGCCGAAACTGCTCCTTATGGAATGGTGTTTATTCCGAGAGGTTCGTTTAATATGGGAGCGAACGACCAATCTGCAACTTGGGCAATGCAGCCTAAACAGAGAGTTGTCTCTCTTGATGCTTTTTGGATGGACCAAACAGAAATTACTAACGGCGAATATCGTCAATTTGTCCATTGGGTTCGCGACTCTATCGTGCGCACAAACTTGGCTCGTATGGCAGACGAAGACGCAGCAAGCAGATTTTTCAGAGAGGTGCCCTCTTTCACCCCCGAAGGTGTAGAGTTTGACACTGTTTTGAATTGGAGAACAAGAATTCCTTGGAACCAGAAATATAACGAAGATGACGATGTGGCATTAGAGAAATATGAAGTAGTGCAGTCAATGAAGTTCTATGGTGCCAATAAACTTGAACCGGGTCAAGCCAATGCACATATATATGTATATAAATATAAATACATAAATTATGACCAAGGTGCTATTCCGGGCAACGAGTTTAATCCATATACAAACAGTTACAATCCACACGCAATAGTTCGTGTTGATTCTGCGTGGATAAACGAAAACGGACACATTCAAGACACAATATTAGTAAAGCCGTTGCGCAATCGTAGCGATTTGATATCAACAAGAATTATCAATATCTATCCCGATACAATGGTTTGGATGAGAGAGTTCTCATATTCGTTCAATGAGCCGATGATGCAGAACTATTTTGCGCACCCCGGTTTTGGACATCACCCTGTTGTTGGTATTTCTTGGGACCAGGCAAACGCTTTTTGCTGGTGGCGTACGGAGTTGCATAAATCTGCTCGTTTGCCAAGAGCGCAAGAGTACCGTTTGCCAAAAGAGGCAGAGTGGGAATATGCTGCGCGCGGTGGTCGCCACGATGCAATTTATCCTTGGGGCGGACCTTATATCAGAGACCAAAGAGGTTGTTTCCTTGCAAACTTTAAACCTATGCGTGGCAACTACACCGAAGACGGTTTTCTTTATCCTGCCAGAGTAGGCACATATAATCCTAATGACTACGGCTTGTATGATATGGCAGGCAACGTCGCGGAATGGACTGCAACAACTTATGATGAGCAGATGGATAAATTCATAGGCGACTTTATGCCGGATTATGATTATCGTGCACACCGCACAGACCCCGCTATTATGAAGCGTAAAGTTATCAAAGGCGGCTCTTGGAAAGATGTAGGCGCGTATTTACAATGCGGTGCACGCGATTATGAGTATCAAAATCGTCGCCGTTCATCTATCGGGTTCCGTTGTGTGCGTTCATACATTGGTAGATAAACAAAAATCATTTCTAATTTATAAATTTAAAACAAAAATCTAAAAAATAAAAAATATTATGGCTAATACAAAAGCAGTAGCAGTAAAAAAACCAAGTGGCTTTTCACTTTGGTACAACAGTCCTACGGGACAAAGAATAGTAGGTGCAACCTACTGTCTCGGCGCAGCATTAGTTATTCTTGGTGCGTTATTTAAAATTCAACACTGGCCATTCGCAAGTGAGATGCTTTCTGTGGGAATGATAACAGAAGCAATTTTGTTCAGCATTGGTGTTTTTGAAAAACCGCACAAAAACTACAAATGGGAAAATATGTTCCCTGCATTGGTAGGAGATGATGAAAACGCGATGTCTATTGGTGGTGGTGCTGCAAACGCGCTTCCTTCTGCATCGCTTTCGCAAGAAGATACCAAAAAACTTGAGGCAGGTATCAAACAACTTGGTGAAACAGCAGGACAACTCGGTGATATTTCAAAAGCCGCTTCTACAAGCACCGTTTTTGCTAAAAATCTTAGCGAAGCCTCTGATGCAGCAGCATCTTTTGCTTCTAAACAGAAAAATCTTGACACCGCTTCTGACGGTTTGTTCCAGTCATATCAAGAGATTGCAGGTACATTATCAACTGTTAGCGCAGGCACAAAAACTTATGCTGCAAAAACAGATGCTTTGACCAACTCTATGAGCGCAATCAACTCAATTTACGAACTTGAACTCAAAACTATTGAGGCGCAAGCGCAAGCAATCAAACAGCAAAGCGATGCAATCAATGTTCAAACAAGCAAAGTTACCGCTGCTACTTCAGATATGGAAAAATTGTTTGCTACCGTTGTTGCAACTGCAAAAGATATGGAAGCATACAAACAGCAAACCGAAAAACTTGCAAAACAAGTTTCGGACTTGAATAATGTTTATGGCAATATGCTTAACGCTATTCGCAGTTAAATATTTATTTTAGATTTTAAATTTTAGATAGATTTTTTCAATCTAAAATAGCAAATCATAAATTAAATTTATTGTTTAATAATTAAAAAACAAATAAATAAATGGGTGGAGCAAAGAATTGTCCGGAAACCCCGAGACAAAAAATGATAGCAATGATGTATTTGGTGCTAACCGCGATGTTGGCACTGAACGTGTCTGCCGATATTCTCAGAGGTTTTGCGATAGTGAATCGAGGTCTATTGACCACTATCGAATCTACAGAACTACGCAATCAATATATGATGAATAGTTTTAGAGCACTGAACGATAGAAATCCTGAGAAAGTTCAAGAATGGTTGGATAAGGCAGTAAAAGTTCAAAATACATCTAATGAGTTTTTTGAATACATCGGCGAATTTAAATTTGAAATGATAAGAATTGCTGATGGACGCAAAATGAAACTTGCTGACGGAACAGAAGTTACCAGTCAAAATATTGACCAGTACGATATTAGAGGAAAAGACAATAAAGAGGCGGCAAGTAATTTCGGTTTGACACAAGGAAATGCAACAAAACTCAGAGAAAGAATTGAGGCATATCGTACATTTGTAATTGATATGTTTGACAATGATAAAGAAAAAGCGGAGGACTATAACAAATTGTTTAGTACCGATAATATATGGTCGAGTTCTCTTAAAAGAAATGTTTCTTGGGAAGTGGCGAACTTTGAGTCAATGCCTTTGGCAGCAGCGGTTACAATGCTTACAAAATTGCAGAGTGATATAAGACACACAGAAACGGAACTTATTCAGTTTCTCCGTAGCAGTACCGATGCAAAGGACTTTCGCGTAAATGATATTAATGCGATTGTAATTCCCGACTCAAGAACTGTTGTAGCAGGAACAACTTTCAGAGCGCAAATTATGCTTGCAGCAAGAGACACAACAGTTATACCAGACATTGTTGTAAATGGAACAAAAGTAACAGACCGTAATGGTTGGCTTACGCTTGGCGCAGGTAGTGTTGGAACGCATAAATTGACAGGTACGCTTAGTTTTATCAACCCTGTTTCTAATGAACCAATGTCTTATCCTATTAACGATGAATATGTGGTTGTTCCACCGTCGGCAACGGTTGCAAACCAAGATATGAATGTGGTTTATATGAACTATGCCAATAGAATGAGTGTTTCGGTGCCGGGTTTTTCTTCTGATAAAGTTAATGCAACTTCTCCAAATGCTACTATGGAAAAAACTGCAAATGGTTTATATATTTGCAGACCCAAAAGTTATGAAAATGTTGTGATTTCGGTAACAGTAAATGTTGAAGGAAGACAAGTTTCTATGGGTTCGCAAACTTTCCGTGTAAGAGCGTTGCCAAATCCGACGATTTTCTTACGTTATACAAATGCTGCAGGGGACAGAGTTTTGTTTAATCCAGTTGAAACACCAAATGTAAAACCCACCAGAGCAAATATTGTAGGTGCAGAGGTTGTGGCAGAATATGCAGACGGACTTTTACAGGCAAGTTTCTCGGTGCAAAGTTTCACACTTTCTGTATCTGACGGACGCGGAGGTTTTACATCAACAAACTCTGATGGAAAAAATTTCTCAGGAGGTCAAAAAACATCTCTTCAAAACTTGAGACCGGGTTCCAAAGTTATTTTGGAAAGGGTTAGAGTAACAGGAGCAAAAACGGCGACTTTGGCATTTCCTACTTTCGATTTGCCATAATTTTATAAACATAATTAAATAGTAATATATTATGAAAAAGTTTAAATTTTATTTGCCTATCGCATTGATGTTCTGCGTTTTAGGTAGCGTGCAAGCACAACAAAGGTTGTCTCAAGACAGTACGCAATTATTCTTTGACGAATTCGGCACGCTTACTCAAATAGTAGTGCAGCCTGAAGATGTTGCGAAGAAATTAATCACAATCAATCCTCGTATTGACGATGTAGTTTGGCAAAAAAAGGTGTTGCGCGTAATTGATTTGCGCGAGTTGCAAAATCGTCCGTTATATTTTCCTGATGAAAATTTGGAACCGATTTCACAAAAAAATCTATTTTCAATAATCTACTCTAATGTTTTAGATGGCACTTTAACAGGGTACAAATCGCAAAGAGACCCTTCTCAAACGTATGTTCCTACTTGGACACCCGAAAATGTTTTTAATGTGGAAGACCATTTAGATGCAACAGATTTGAGATATATGACGGAAACAACTTGGGACAGAGTAAATGTTATGACACCCGGTGTTATAAAGTATTATGTTCAAGTTGTTACATATTTCGATAAATCAACATCGGAGTTCAAGTCAAAGATTTTGGCTATCGCGCCATTGTATGATGAAAAATACAACACAAGATATCCAGAAATTCGCACTTCCGTATATTTTTGGGTGCGTTTCGACGACCTTCGTCCTTTCTTGATGGAAGAGTTTATTAAAATGAGTGGTCGCAACACCGCTCGCTTGATGGACTTCGACCATTTTCTTTCAAATGAGCTGTATTACAGTTACATAATTAAAGACTACGACATTACAGGAGAAGATGTTGATAGAGGCGGACTTGAAGAAAATCCTTTAGTGATACGTCAAGCACAAGACAGAATTGAGGCGGAAATCCTCGACTTTGAACAGGATTTGTGGAGTTATTAAATTAATAAAGAAATTCAATCGAGTAAATTAATTTTTACTTTGATTGAATTTCTTTTTACCTTTTTTCAAATATTAACGCGTTTGGTATGATTTTTGCTATTAAAACAGAACGTGATTAAAATAATAAAATAATAATAATAAAAAAACAAATAAAAAATCTGTATTATGAGAAAATTATCTCTACTTATGTTTGCAATGCTGTTGTGTATGCCGGCATTCTCAAAGCAAAAAATACGCATTGAGAAGGTAGAACCGGATTCAACAGCACAAGAAATTGTTACTTATCGTACAAAAGCCAATCATTGGTCTTTGTCTGGAACATTGGGAATTGGTATGCTTGATGGCGACCAAAAACAACCTTACAGTGCGATTTTTCCGCGTAGTGCAAAGCAGTTGAACTTCACCCTTAACTTGGAGTATTCATTTAATCCAATTTGGGGACTCTATTTGGAGTATTTACATAACCCTTATGCTGGAACAGCGCGTTACAGTAACCAAATAGGGAGTCATAAAGGACCTCTTGTTGATTTTAGAGGGATTAATCACGAAGGGTCTCTTGGTGTTTCTTTGAACCTTTTGAATATGTTTTCAACCTGCCGTCCGCAAGTTTTTAACTGGTATGGTAATGTAGGACTTGGTGTTTCTCTTTTCAAAATGATAGAACATCCTAATTTGAATGATGATGATCATTGGCTTCCTTCTTGGGAAACAGGACGTACCGGACGTTCTATGTCAATTCCTCTTGGTACAACTTTGGAGGTAAATGCTACAAGATGGTTGGCTATTTTGCTTAATGTGCAGTATCGTCTCCACTTCCAAGATACCTACGATGGTTCGATTAGTGGAAATCAAAACGACCATACTGCTTATGCAGGTCTTGGTTTGCGTTGGAAAATGAACTCTTTGAAACATCGCAATCGCGACCACGTTCGCAATATGTCTATGTGCACTTGGGAACAAAACGCATCTGAAAAACTTGCACAAGATAATGCAAAACGTCTTGACACTTTGAAGGGCAGAGTAGATTATCTTGATGTTCGTTTCAAAGCATTGGAGCCAAGAGTTCGCGCGTTGGAAAATGATATGGACAAATTACGCGACTCAGATGGAGACGGCGTACCTGATATTTATGACAGAAGCCCAAATACTCCTCCAAATACACCTGTAAATCAATATGGTGAGCCAATTGGAGAACCCGGTAGCGGTCGAGGTGTGTTTTTTCAAGAAGATGCTAATAATCCTATAAATCGTTCTGGTAGCCCAGCAAATCGTCCTGGTGCTGGTAGTGGTGTTAGTAGTCGTCCCGGTTCTGGCAGCGGCGTAAGTTCTACCTCTGGATATCGTCCAAGCAATGCAGTTTCTGATGAAGAAGGGTTATCGGTATATTTTGCTACAGGCAGACAAGATATTAGTTTAGCATCGCATAATGTATTGGCAGCAATTGCACGCAAATTGCAAGCGCACCCCACTTATCTAATAGAAATTCACGGTTTTGCAGACCAGCAAGGCGAGAGAAGTAACTTCCAAAATCTAAGATTGAGTGAAAATCGCGCTAAGAAAGTTCGCGATACTTTGATAAACAAATATGGTGTTGATGCGAGAAGAGTTGTACTTATCAAAGGACACGGCGCAATAGAGGGACCAACTCTTGACTACTTGCCAAATCGTAGAGCAGATATATTCTTTGTAAGATAATTTCTAACAATATTAAAAAAAAATGCTTTGAAAAATTTTCAGAGCATTTTTTTTTGTTTTTATTTTCTATTATCAGAATTTTAAATTAAATTTGCAAAATTAATTTTATAACCAAAAATAATAGTAAAATGAAAAGATTTAATATCTCGAATTTTGTTTTTGAAAAAGCAAAAAAACGCGGCAAACATCGTATTCTCTTTTATAGAAACGATTCTTTGGCGCAATGGGTTGGCATAACTTGGAATGAGTTTGCTCAAAAAGTGAAAACATTAGCGCAGGGGTTGCTTTCGCTCAATGTTGGCGAACAGGAAAATATTGGGCTTTGCGCGCAAAATATGCCGCAAAATCTGATTCTTGACTTTGCAAACTATTCGATACGTGCGGTTTCTGTGCCGATGTTTGCAACTTTGTCGGCTTCGCAGATTGCATATATTGTTAATGATGCAAAAATTCGCATTCTTTTTGTTGGCGAACAAATGCAATACGATAACGCTTGCGAGGCGATGAAAGAGTCGCCAACGTTGGAAAAAATTGTCGTTTTTGATAATGGTGTTGATTTAAAAGGAAATGAAAAGGCGATTTATTTTTCCGATTTGTTGGATATGGGCGAAAAACACCCAGAAAACGAAAAAATTATCAAACAAAGACAAGATAGTGCATCTGGTGATGATTTGATGAATATTCTTTATACCTCAGGCACTTCTGGACAGTCGAAGGGGGTGATGATAACTTCGGGTAGCGTGGAGGAATCTATGCGTCTTCATAATATTCGTATGGGTGAGCAGATGCAGAAACGTGCCCGCTCAATAGCGTTTTTGCCGTTGTCGCACGTTTTTGAGCGTCTTTGGACTCTCTTCTGCCTCTTTTCCGATGTAAAGGTTTATCTCAATGCTCAACCTATCGAAATTCAGCGCGCTATCGCCGAAGTTCGCCCGCACTATATGTGTTCTGTGCCGAGATTTTGGGAAAAGGTTTCTATTGGCGTGAAGCAAAAAATCAATGAAATGTCGCCATTTATGCAAGCATTGGTGGCTTGGGCGTTAGCTGTGGGTAAGGACTACAACATCAATCACCAGCGAGTTGGTAAAAAAGCAGGTTTTTCACTTTGGTTTAGATATACAATTGCAAGTAAACTGATTTTTAGCAAATTGAAAAAAACGCTCGGAATTGAACAGGGAATTATGTTTCCCTCTGCGGGCGCAACAATGAGCGATAAACAAATTGTTTTCTTCCGCAGTATTGGAATACCAATTTGTTACGGTTATGGCTTAACCGAAACCAACGCAACGGTTTGCTGTTTCCCTGTTACAAATTGGACAATCGGCTCTATCGGTACGCTGATGCCTGAATTACAAGTGCGTATTGGCGAAGACAACGAAATTCAGATTAAAGGAAAAACCATCACAAAAGGTTATTACAATATGCCCAAAGAGACCGAAGAAGCGTTTATTGACGGCTGGTTTAGAACAGGTGACTGCGGAAAACTCGAAGGCGACACATTAATTATGACAGACCGCCTAAAAGATTTGTTTAAAACCTCAAATGGTAAATATATTTCGCCGCAAGCGATTGAGACCTGTTTAACAGCAAACAGATTTATTGAACAAGTGGCAGTTATTGGCAACAACAGAAACTATGTAACCGCGATAATTTCGCCTGCGCAAGAGCCGTTGAAAGCATTTGCAAAAGAGAACAATTTGCAGTATGAACGCATTGAGGACTTGTTTGAAATGCCAATTGTGCAAAAACTTTATGAAGACAAGATTGCAGAAGACCAAGCGGATTTTGCAAGTTTTGAAAAAATCAGAAAATTCCGTCTAATTCGCAGAAGTTTCTCGATTGAGTCGGGAGAATTAACCTCTACATTGAAATTGCGCAGAGCGGTAATTCAGCAAAATTATTCTTCTTTGATTGAGGAGATGTATAATGAAAATTGACCCATACCCCTCCCCCCACTCCTTTCAGTCGTGGGGTACTCCCCTTTAAAAAAGGGGAGAATTGGGGAGGTGCAAAAAAAATTTTTAGATAAAATTGAAATTAGGTAGCCCCCAAATGTCCCCTTTTTTAAAGGGGACGAGCCGAAGGCGGAGGGGTTAAAATTTTCCGCAAAAAAAGTTTAAAAAAGTTTGGAAAATTAAAAATTTTATTTATAAATTTGTTTTCTAATTGAAAAAATATAAAAGAGTAGAGTAGTGCGCTATAATTTTATATGTTAAGTATTTGGGTTCTAATATTTTATAAAAAATATTTTTATAGTTAGTTATGGCTAAAAAAACGCTATTAACAGAAGAATTAAAGAAAAAATTTGGTTTCGACACCTTTAAAGGCAATCAAGAGGCAATTATTGAGAATATTCTTGATGGCAAAGATACTTTTGTGTTGATGCCGACAGGTGGTGGGAAGTCGCTTTGCTACCAGTTGCCTGCGCAGTTGATGGGCGGCGTGGCGATTATTATTTCGCCGCTGATTGCGCTTATGAAAAACCAAGTTGATGCAATGCGTGCTTTCAGCGAAGAGAACGGCGTGGCGCACTTTCTTAATTCGTCTTTGAACAAACAACAAATAGAAGAGGTAAAAGAAGATATTTTGTCGGGCAAAACAAAACTACTTTACGTTGCACCCGAATCATTGACAAAAGACGAAAATGTTGATTTTTTGAAAAACATAAAAATTTCGTTTTATGCTGTCGATGAGGCACATTGTATTTCGGAGTGGGGACACGATTTCCGCCCCGAATATCGCCGTATTCGTCCGATTATCAACAGGATAGGTAACGCGCCGCTGATGGCTCTGACCGCTACGGCTACGCCAAAAGTGCAGCACGATATTCAAAAAACGCTTGAAATGATTAACGCAACGGTGTTTAAGTCATCTTTCAATCGTGCAAATCTCTATTACGAAGTTCGTCAAAAAGATAACGAGATTGAGAAAGAAATTATCAAGTATATTAAGCAGCAGGCGGGAAAATCGGGCATTATCTATTGCCTGAGCAGAAAAAAAGTTACCGACTTGGCGGAATTTCTAAATATTAACGGAATTTCGGCTTTGCCGTATCACGCGGGAATGGAGGCGCATCAAAGGTCTGAAAACCAAGATAGTTTCTTGATGGAAAAGGTCAATGTTATTGTTGCTACAATCGCTTTTGGAATGGGTATCGACAAGCCCGATGTGCGCTATGTAATTCACTACGATATTCCCAAAAGTTTGGAGGGATATTATCAAGAGACAGGGCGCGCGGGACGTGACGGCGGAGAAGGGCAGTGTATCGCTTTTTATAGCAGAAAGGATTTACAGAAATTAGAAAAATTTATGCAGGGCAAACCAATATCAGAGCAGGAAATTGGTAAGCAACTGCTCAACGAAACCGCTGCTTATGCCGAAAGTTCTATTTGCAGAAGACATCTTTTACTGCACTATTTTGGCGAGGAGTACCACGAAACCAACTGCGGAAACTGCGACAACTGCCTGCACCCGAAAATTCAGGTTGAGGGCAAGGACTTGTTGTGTTTGGTTATTGAAACTATTGAGGCAGTCGGTGAAAAGTTTAAGGCGGAAGTTATAATTGATATCTTGGTTGGAAGAGAAAATTCCGACACCACGGCGTACAATTTTGAGGACTTGGAAATGTACGGCACAATAAAAGACGACGAAGCCGATTTGCTAAATCCTGTTATCAGACAGGCAATGATTAGCGGCTATATTTCAAAGGGAATTGAGAATTACGGTATTCTGAAAATCACAAAAAGCGGGCGCGAATTTCTTGCAAAGCCCACTAAGTTTATGATTAGCAAGGATATAGAGTATTCTGATGAAAGTGATTCTGCACCACGCGGTGGCACAAGCGCAGCAGACCCCGAACTATTTTCTATCTTAAAGGATTTGCGAAAAAAATATTCCAAAAAACTTGGTTTGCCGCCATTCGCAATTTTTCAAGACCCATCGCTTGAGGCGATGAGTACAACCTATCCAATTACCCTTGAAGAGTTGCAAAATACCCCGGGTGTTGGCGTTGGGCGTTCGCAGAAATTTGGACAGGAGTTTGTTGATGTTATTAAGAAATATGTGGAGGAAAACGATATTATTCGTCCTGAGGATTTGCGCGTTAAATCGGTGGCAAATAAGTCAAAATTGAAAATAGAAATCATTATGGCTATCGACCGCAAGGTTGCGCTTGATGATTTGGCTATTTCCAAAGGTTTGGAATTCAACGAACTGCTTGACGAGGTTGATGCAATTGTATTTTCTGGCACAAAAATAAACATCGACTATTTCTTAGACGAAGTAATGGACGAAGAGCATATTGAAGAGATATTGGAGTATTTTAAGCACGAGGCGAAGTCAGAAGACATCACTGACGCTTTGGAATATCTTGGCGAAGATGAATTTACGCGGGAAGAGGTACGTTTGGTAAGAATAAAGTTTTTGTCGGAAATAGGTAATTAATAAATATGTGCTTTCAAGCATTAAAAATATCAATTTTTAAATTAAATATTGAAAATTGATATTTTTTTTGAAAAGAATTATAACAAAAATGTTTTTTTTCAAAAATAAATGTTTATATTTGCAGTCTGATTTTTATTAAATTGTTTTTAACTGCGCTTTTTGCGCAAAAAGCGATTATCAAAGATTATAAATCTTTGGTAATAAAAAAGTCTATATAATCTTTAATACACAATATTTTGTTTAATTAATTTTTTTTATCTAATGAAGAAATTTACATTACTAATTTTGGCGGCTCTATTTGCCGTCGTGAGTTGGTCTCAACAGACGATTTCTATTGGGACAGGAACGTCCAGCAACACCGGTATTTTAGGCGGTTTGTTTGGGCACGAGCGAAATGCTTTACTATTTACACAAAGCGAGTTGGCGGCTGAAGGTATGTCAGGAACAATTGACATAACAAAAGTTGCCTTTCACGTAAATACTATGACTGGTGTTCCTGCAGGAACAAGAACTATCAAGATTTATGTTAAGGAGGTTACAGAATCAACCCTTGTTACCTCAATGTTTAGCGACTGGGCTGCTTTGGTTGCAAGCGCAGATTTGGTTGTAGACCTTTCGGGGGCAAACATTTCCATTACAACAAGTTCGTGGAATGAATTTGCTTTTTCTACGCCATATCCTTATCAAGGCGGCAATCTGTTGATTTTTACAGATTGTATAGGTATTACCGCGAGTGGTAGTAATTCTATTAATACATTTTATCACAGTGCTCCGTCTATGCATTGGAGAGCGATGAAAGATAATGCGTATACCGACCCTTTGAATAATAGCAACAGTAACCCCAGTACCCCCGGTGGTACGGTAGATGCAAATCGTGCAAATATTCGAATCACATTTGAGGAAACTAATGCAACTTGCCCTGCTGTAACAGCATTGACAGCAGATAATGTAACCGTTAGCAGTGCGGACATCTCTTGGACGGCAGGTGGTTTTGAAACCTCTTGGGTGCTTGAATACAAAAAGTCAAGCGAACCCAACTACACATCTACTACGGTATATAGTCCGCAGTATTCTTTTACTGGTTTGGAATCCAATACTCAATATCAAGTAAGAGTTAAGGGTATTTGCGGTACAGACGACGAAAGTGGTTACAGAAATATCACTTTCAAAACATCTTGCGGATTATTTTCTGTACCATTTGCAGAGGACTTTACTTATTGGGGAACAGGAAGCGGCGTTTTCACTGGGGACTGCTGGACAAAATATATGCAGGGCAATTTGCCTAACACTTATCCTTATGTAACAGCAAGTACTGCTACAATGGCACTTGCTCTCTATCTTTATCCAACTGCAGCTCTTCCAAGTGCGGCATTTATGCCTCCGCTTGATGCTGACGGTCAGGACTTGTTATTGGTATTTGATTTGGCTATGATTGCGTCTAACAGAATGGACATTGTGGTAGCCACAGACCCGCAAGATATTACCACTTGGACACAAGTTGGTGCTACCATTGCTGATGGAATTGGAAATACTGCTCTTACGCATTATAAAAGCTATGAGTTTCTTATAGAAAATTATCAGGCAGGTACTTATATCGGCTTTAAAGCGCATACAGGTGCCTCTACTGCTACTTATGTGGATAATATTTTTATTACAACTTGCCCGCAACCAACAGATTTGGTTGTTAGTAATGCTACATCTACTTCGGTTGATTATACTTTCACAGCAGGTGGTAACGAAACAGAATGGCAGTATGTATTGGCTCCTGCTACCGTAACCGACCCCGCTACTATTATTCCTACAACTATTACAACAACAAGCGGCACCATCGCTAACAATTTTGTATCGGGCACATCATATAAACTTTGGGTTCGTTCGTCTTGCAGTGCCACAGAGAATAGTCCTTGGACAGTGGGTGCTATTTTGCCGTGTATAGCAGCAACATTACCTTTCTTTGAAGGTTTTGATAATGCAGCATTTGCTACCTCTCCCTGTTGGAACAGATACGCATTGCTTGCCTCAGACCTTTTTAATGGAACACCATTTTCCACAACAAGTACTGCTTGGGGACATAACACTACCAATAATGGTCTAATAGGTAATCACGTTAAAGTCAATGTTTTTGGTACAAGCCGAAGAGATTGGTTGATTACCCCTGTTATTGATTTGGGAACAACGCCTGCGCAGTTGAGTTTTGATGTTGCTTTAACGGCTTACAATAATGCAAATGTTGCTAATATGACAGGTACAGACGACAAGTTTATTGTTGCTATCTCTGCTGACGGCGGCAATACTTGGTTACAATCAGATTCTTATCTTTGGGATAATGCTGGTTCTACACGTGTGTATAACAATATAGCAACAACAGGAGAAAATGTTGTTATTGATTTGTCGGCATATTCTGGGCAAATTAGAATTGGTTTCTATGCAGAATCAACTGTATCTAATGCAGATAACGACTTGCATATTGACAATATTCTTGTAGAGTTACTCTC
>Ga0209737_10001524_pt1 | contig 16559 bp, 10 predicted proteins | sample TergutCu122P3_FD_187284 | JGI IMG/M metagenome (GOLD analysis project Ga0209737, IMG submission 187284) | Cubitermes ugandensis P3 segment gut microbial communities from Kakamega Forest, Kenya - Cu122 P3 (SPAdes) (version 2) | ecosystem: Host-associated > Arthropoda: Insects > Digestive system...
GGTTGCATACGCGTTACGCACCCGTGCGCCGGTCGCCGCCATCCGAAGACGCGCTGCCCCGCAACTTGCATGTGTTAAGCCTGCCGCTAGCGTTCATCCTGAGCCAGGATCAAACTCTTCGTTGTAATTAATTTATTATTGTCTTTCACAACATAAGTCTTTACGCTTCGCTTATCTGTATTTACTCTTATTTTGGTTTATATATACTTTCAATGAACTCTTCCATTTTGCCCCGCTCCACCTCTCCGGCTTCGCCGAGGTCAATACCCCGTTTTTGGGAGTGCAAATATGCACCCTTTTTTTGTTCCCACCAAATGTTTATTACTCTTTTTTAAATTTCTTTGTGAGAATTTTTGTAAAGGGGTGGGTTTCAGCAAGGTTTTTTCGTCTTTTTTATTTTTCAAATGCTTAATTTTTGGAATACATAATTGCATATCAAAAAATAATTTTTCAATTTTGGGTTACTGAGTTTGTCGAAGTATCAATTAATATGTACCTTTGCTCTATAATAATTCATTCCCATGTTTTCATATTCACTCGCACAAATAGCCCACCACACCAACAGCACGCTACGTGGTAATACTTCGACTTCGCTCAGCAACCAAGCACTCACAATCACAAGCGTTCAAACCGATAGCCGGAATTTCTCGGTTTCGCCGCACACTATATTTTTGGCTCTTGTGGGCAAGCAGCGCAATGCACACTCGTTTATTGCACAACTTTATGAACAAGGGCAACGGATTTTTTGGGTGCAAGAGGGCGAAAATTTCCCTTTATACAACGATGCGCATTATATTATAAGTGCATCTACGCTCGCTGCGTTTCAACAATTAATGCAACACTATCGTGAACAATTTTCGCAACCGCTTGTGGCAATCACCGGCAGCAATGGAAAAACTATTTGCAAGGAATGGTTGTATCATATTTTGAAACACGAAATGGCGGTGGTGCGTAGTCCCAAAAGTTATAATTCGCAAATTGGCGTGCCGCTTTCGTTGATGTTGTTGCAAGAAAATTACAACTGCGCAATTATGGAAGCCGGTATTTCGCAATGTGGCGAAATGGAGCACTTAGAAAAAATGCTGCAACCAACTATCGGCATTTTTACTACTATTGGCGATGCCCATCAAGAAAATTTTCAGTCGATAGAACAAAAAGTTGCCGAAAAAATGAAACTGTTTGCGCATTGCAAACAACTTGTGTATTGCGCTGATTATGAACTTATTCATAAACATGCACAGCAATTACCGCACACCGAATGTGTTGCATGGAGTTTTGCGGGCAATGCGCCGATACAGGTTTCTTATGTGCCGCAATTTGAACATACTATTATATATGTACAATGGGACACTCAAAATCGTCATTGCGGGCTTGACCCGCAATCTCTTACAAATAAGGAGATGCTGAAACAAGTTCAGCATGACGTAGATACTTTTGAATTTACCATTCCTTTCAACGATAGTGCCTCAATAGAAAATGCCGTGCAGTGTTTTATATGCGCGCGGTTGCTGAGCGGAGTCGAAGCATCGCAAAATACGGCGCAGTATTTCAGCGATTTACCGCAAATTGCCATGCGTTTGGAGCAAATTGCCGGAACGCATAATTGCACAATCATAAATGATAGTTATAATTCTGATTTGCAAAGTGTTACCATTGCCCTGCAATTTCTTTCACAACAAAAACAACACGACAAAAAAACGCTTATTCTTTCGGACGTTAAGCAAACCGGTATTGAAAAACCGGAATTATACCGAACCATTGCGCAACTGATACAACAATATGATATTCAAAAAGTTATTGGCGTCGGAAACGATGTTTCCACATATTTACCGCAGTTTATAACGCACGGTAATTATTTTCAAAACACACAGGAATTACTTGCACAACTCGCTGATTTTCAATTTGCCGATGAAACTATTTTGCTCAAAGCGGCACGAGAATATGAATTTGAAAAAATTGCGCAAAAATTGGAATTGCAAACACATCAAACCGTGCTTGAAATCAACCTCAACGCCATGATTCATAATTTGAATTATTTCAAATCGCAGCTCTTACCTGCAACCAAAATTATGGTTATGGTAAAGGCGTTTTCGTATGGCAGCGGCAGTTACGAAATTGCGAATATTCTGCAACATCAAGGCGTGGATTATTTGGCGGTGGCTTTTGTTGACGAAGGAATTGAGTTGCGCAACGCCGGTATTCGCACGCCAATTGTGGTTATGAACCCCGAATATGGCATGTTAGCGCAATTATATGAATACGATTTGGAGCCAAATATTCACAATTTCAACGTGCTTGCCGAACTTGCCGATTTTCAAAAAACGTACAGTTTGGCACAATTGCCAATTCACATAAAATTAGATACCGGCATGGCTCGCTATGGTTTTGGCGAAAGCGACGTTGCGGAATTATTGCAACGAATTTCGGCAATTCCGAACTGCCACATTCAATCGGTATTTTCGCATTTGGTGGGCAGCGATGAAGAGCGTTTCGATGAATTTACCCTGCATCAAATAGAATTGTTTACCCGCATGAGTGAAACGATACAAACCGCTCTACCCTACCCTGTTATGCGCCATATTTTAAATTCCGCAGGCATTGAGCGGTTTGCGCAAGCGCAATTCGATATGGTGCGTTTGGGTATTGGTTTATACGGAATTAGTGCCGTTCATCAGGAAAATTGTATGCATGTGAGTACGCTCAAAACTTGTATTTCCGACATTCGCACCATGCAAAGCGGCGAAACGGTTGGTTATTGTAGAAATGGTAAAATTCTGCGACCATCAAAAATTGCTGTTCTTCCGATTGGTTATGCTGACGGCTTGCGTCGAAAATTAGGCAATGGTGTGGGACATGTGCTCATAGGCAAACAATTTGCTCCAATTATTGGCAATGTGTGTATGGACGCAACTATGATTGACATTACCGAAATTGACACTCAAATTGGCGCCGAAGTTATAATTTTTGGCACCGAACTCCCTATAAGCGATATGGCTGCAAAACTCGAAACTATTCCTTATGAAGTAATTACTTCAATTTCTCGGCGGGTAAAACGGGTGTATTATTATGAGTAGAGACGTGGCGTGCCGCGTCTATTATTACGAAAGACGCGACACGCCACGTCTCTACAAAACAAAAATGGATTGAATCCGGCACAATGCCAAATTCAATCCATTTCGAGATGTATTACACCGAAAAATAGTTTCTATTTTTTTACAAACAATTGTTTGTATGTTTTACCATCTTTCGCTTCTATTTCAATAACATACACACCGTTTTGGAACGAAGCAACGTTTATTCCGCCGTCAACGATTTGTTCTTCGGTGATTTTTACGCCTTGTGCAGTGTAAATCACGGCTTTTTTCACATCAACACCACTTATGTATACTATTGTAGAAACAGGATTTGGGTATACAGTAATTACTGCTCCGGCAATAGTTTCTACCGTAGTTACAGGTTCAAATATCGCAGTTACCGTTACTGCTTCGGCTGGCATAATAAATGTGATTGTTTCACTTTCGGCATCAGCAACTTCTACGCCTTCGGGTTCAATTGTCCAATTTTTGAATTGTTTACCTTCGGGTGCAGTTCCTGCAAAAATTGTTACGGTTTCGCCTGCTTTATAATTTCCTGCCCCTATTGCATCGGTGGCTTCGCTTATTACGGTAACGCTGTATGTAGGAATAGCTTCAAATACGGCAGTTACCGTTACCTCTTCGGCAGGCATGATAAATGCGGTTGTTGTGGTTGTTATATTGGTTAATATTATAAATACAACGCTCGGAGGCTCGACCGTCCATTCTTTAAATTGCATGCCGGCGGGCGCAGTGCCTGCAAAGATTGTTACCGTTTCGCCTGCTTTATAATTTCCTGCTCCTGTTGCATCGGTAGCTTCGCTAATTACAGTAACAAGGTAGGTTGGTATTAAATCCCATTGGGCATACAATTCCAAATCTCCGGTCATTCCTTCGGTAATACCACTGATTGGTTGCTCAAATTCCGCATCGGTAAACCAGCCTTCAAATGTGTAGCCGGCACGTTCGCCGAGCGGCAACAAATCGAATGAGCTTTCAATGGTAAAAGTCGCAGGATTTTCGTTGTCGGCACCTTCTACATTGTTGTAGGCAATATTGTAGGTAATCAAATCCCATTTAGCATATAATTCCAAATTTCCAACGGTTTCTCTTGTAATTCCGCTAATTGCTTGTTCTCGCTCTGCATCGGTAAACCAACCTTCGAATGTGTAACCGGTGCGCTGACCAAGGTCTAACAGGCTAAATTCACTGTATGAGAGATATTCGGCGGGATTATTGTTTTCTGTTCCAAACACGTTGTTATAGGTAATGGTGAATTTTTCTTCTATGCTCCATTTTGCATAAAGCGTTATATTACCGGTTGTTCCCAATTCAATTTCGGTTATTTCGTTGGTGTATTCAATGTCGGTAAACCAGCCCTCGAATGTGTTTTCACCGCGGTCGGCAGCAGGGTTTAAGGTAATAGTTGGTGTTGCAGGCGTATAACTTGCCGGATTATTGTGTTCGCTTGCTTCCACGCCTTGATAACTAATACTGTAAAGCATCGGTGTGGTTGTCGTGTTGGTTAAGAATGTTCTCGACAGATAATCACCTTCGGGCGTTCCCGCTTTAACCGTATAAATGCGCGTTACATACTCTGTATTTGGTGTAAGGTCGGCAAAGCTATATGTGCGTACATTTCCAATATTTGCTACAAATTCAAATTCTCCGCCGTCCGCCGATTGATAAATAACAAAGGCATCTACATTGGCAGGCAATGCGTTCCAAGTGCCAATGGTAAAACTTGTTCCGGTGGTGTTTGCGCTTGTCGCAGCTGTTCCGCCCGGATTAGTCGGGTGCACAGTAACTGTGATAGTTGTTGAAGCCGGCATCCATTCTGCGTTGCCGGCTTGCGTGGCTTTAACTGTTTCTTGTCCTACTACGCGGCTTCCAACATTAATATTGGTTGCAGTTACGGCTGTTGTTCCTCCAAGATTGCTTGTAATTTTACTGAATGTAAATGCTGTGAGCCCGGAAGAAGCGCTTGGCGCAGTATTCGACGAGTATGTTACATTTCCATTTCCGGTTCCGGTATTCATTGGCGCCCATTTATCTTCCCACATAATTACCTGATTTTTACGGGTTGTGAAATCGTGGCGAGCCGCTGCTGACTGAAACTTGCCGTTTACTGCCGTTACCGTATAATAATAGGCAGTTCCTTCGCTTAGTTCCGTAAATTCGAGCGATAATTCTTCAATTCCTGCAACCAATTCGCCTATTGGCGTGTTGTCTTCGCTTAAATATAACTGCACATTGTAGCTGATTGCTCCGTTGGCAGCTTTCCAATTGGCTGTACTGTTTGTGTCGTTGTTAGGATTGTTTGTCGAAGGGGCAGGTGCGGCAGGAATAACCGTTGCTGTTCTCGTTTCGGAAGCAGGTAAAATGCCAACGCCATCGCCCGGTTGCAGCGCAGTAATAACCGCTTCGCCCACCGAAACGGGCACCAATACGTTATCTACGACTTTTACAATTGTTTCGTCGCTCGAAGTGTAAGTAATTGGAAGATTGGAAGATACGGTTGCTGTCAGAGGAAGTGTAGCGTCCATATCTACTGTCAGCGCTTGCTCCCATGTAATGATTTGCGGTCCTGCGGTGATAAATTCTATTTTTTTGCCATAAGAAATAAAACCGTCAATCACAGCAGAAACCGTGTAGTAATAAAATGTACTTGGTTCGAGATTGCCTACAGCTATTGAAATAGCATCTGTTCCGGCGCTTTGAATTTCGCCAATTTGCACATTATTCACATTGAACACTGCAATGCGGTAGCCCGTAAATCCTTCGGGAGTGTTGCCGTAAGTTACTGCCAAATCCTTCCAGTTAGCCGTGATGCTTGTTTGTGTAATATCGGTTGCCGGCAATGCTTCGGGCGACAAAACGGTAAAACCGTCTATTGTACCTTCGGCAATCATTGGGTAGTTGGTGGAGCGCACACGGATTTTGTAGCCTGTACCAAAAGGCACTCCACCCGGAATGGTAATTTCTATCACACCCGAAACATCGGAAACCGTGCGACCGATTTCTGTTGGGTTATCAAAATTACCGTTTGCATCGGAAAGTTCGGCTATAACTGCGTTTTTGCCTTCATTCAAATTATATGGCGACATTGTTCCTGTGAGTGTATAAGATACTGTGCCATAGTTTTTGCCTTGCACTAATACTTTGTCTTCAAACGACAATTCGCCGAGTGTTAGTGTTGGGTTGTAAATCATCAAAAAGTCATCAACATAAAGAATGTCATCTCTATCTCCTCCCGGCACATTGTTAGTTGCCGTTGTTGCTATAATATACTTCGGTTCTACATTTGCCGTAGGATACGTTGTTCTATTATTCGCTAATGTTGAATTTGTGAAATTTGTGAATGACTCATAACTATCATATTGAAAAGGAATGGACAAACGCACCCAACCGTTTGTTCCTAAAAATTCATCTCCGGCAAAAGCTACAACTTGATTGCGTAATGCTTGTGTAGAAGGAGGGTCTTGAAAATCAGCATCTCCATGAATAAAAATAGATATACGTCCCAATTGATTTGTTGTATTTATCGGTTGAAAATTAACCCATACTGCAACAGAATCAGGTTTTGATTCAAAAGGCGTATTGAATTTGTTGTCAGCTCTTACAGTTCTGTTGAAGCATTTAGTTAAGTTTCGTGAATCTGCAGAAGAAGTTAATAACCCCACATTTGCGTAAATTTGTCCTGTGGTTGCATTTCCATTTGCAGTAGTAACAAGCACATATCGAGCGTTTACTTTTGCACTTTGGGCATTTGCTGCCGAACCCGGTCTAATTATATCATTTGAAGCCCCAAATTGAGCTGTAGTTTTTGCAGACGTGCCATCAAATTGTGCTGTATTAAATGAATGCCATCCGCCGCCATTTGGCATATTTACCGGTTCGTTATCTGTCGTTTGCCATGCTCCATCAAAAGTGGAGTTCCATAGTTGTTCACCGTATGCGTTAGGCAAATCGGTTTTTTCGGGGTCAACTGCAAATGCTGTTGAAAGTACAGCAAAAAGCATTACAATGCTTACATAAATTTTTTTCATCGTGTTTTATTTTTTAATTATTTTAATAGAATTTTCGTTGATATTCAATATATAAATCCCTGTTCCCAAGTTGGCAACATTGATAGTTCCGTCGTTTGTTTTTCCGGCTTTAACCAAAGTGCCGTTTTGTGCGTATATAGCATAATCGGCAACCTCAACACCTATCAATGTAACTATATTGTTCGCGATGGTTGGATATACTGCTATTTTTGAGGTATTTAACGCATTTATTTGAGTATTTGTATTTTCTCCTTCGAAAGACACATTAGCTGCGTCTAATTCATCGCCATCCGGTTCCGGAACACCATTTGCTTTTACATTCAAATCCAATTTTAACACTCCGTTTTCTATGCTCACTGAATTCAAATAAATAAATGTGTACAACGATATCTCATTAATTTCTACTATCGGACCAATTGAAAATTTTGCGGATTTTGACAATGTTATAATACCTCCTTCTTCCGAAGCGGTAAGTTCGGTTACATCTAAATTTCCAAGTTCAAGTCCGAGAAACGAAAAATCAAGTACGCTCAATTTGTAAGTGTCAGTACCTTCGTTTGCTATGATTACATTGGTATTTGGAAAAGGAACAACATCATCGCCGCCCAACAATACTTCTACACTCAATGTGCCGGTGTAAGTTCCTGCAATTTGAGCATTTGCAGTGAATGCCGCTGTAAGAAATACAGCTAAAAACAAGTAAATTTTTAATTTCATACAATTAGAGTTTTAGGTAAGTTAATAAGTTTAAAAAGTTAATAAATTGATATGTTTTGAGTTATTAAAAAGTATATCCAAAACTGAGTGTTCCGTATATTGGGAACATTTTGAAGGCTATCGCTTCAAATTCTTTATTGAAAATCGAATTCATGCCCCAAGATAAATCAACGCTGACTATAAGGTGTGAAAAAGCTCGCCATTCGCCGCCTGCTTGCAAACCCCAATACCACTTGCGCATATCGTTTGAAAAATCATAATTAATTTCGTCAATTTCGAAGTAAATTCCTGTAGGTGTTTCTGCGCGAAAATAACCATCATAAGTCGAGCCCGAAAAACTACGTTTAAGCGCATAGGAGCCGTAACCACCAAACTTTACGCCCCAGCGTTCATTGAACTTCCACACTGCTGAAACAGGTAGCGTGAGAAAAGAATTATTAACATCGGTCTTTACTCCTCCCCAAAAATAACCCTGCATTTGTTGTCCCTCTAATTGCATTACCGTCCAGTAATTTTTCACTTTTGCGTCAGTGCTCATTCCTCTTGTTTCCAAGCGCAGACCGAAAGCAAGCCCCCATTTATCTTTAAATAATTTAAGCATTTCGCCTTCCACAGATAAATTCAATCCGGGATTAAAACCCTCTATTGAACGGATTTCTTCCGGTAGTGGCAGCGGTGATATTCCGCCAAGTGCAATGCCTGCTTTTATTCGATATTCCACTCCTACCGCTGCCGATTTTTCAATACCCCGTGTTTGACTTGGTATTTCCTGCGCCGATACCGACCAACCAAAAAGAAAACCGGTTGTAAATGCTATTATTTTTTTCATCTCTATTTGGTTATCAATATTACTTCATCTACAATCAACGTATTTCCCACAAATCCTTCAAAATATTCGCCCCGGCAACTCGATGCAAATACAATAGTAATATAGTAATTGCCATTTGCCAATTTTTGCGCATCAAATGCCTTGCGCAGCACAAATTGAATGGAACATTGTGTAAATTCTGCTGTTGCAATATCTTTGGAACGAATTATTTGTGCTGTGTCCAATTCTGCTATCGATATAATATTGCTTGCCGTACGTACATTTTCCCCGTTGAGTAAAATTATTTCGCCGTCACCTGTTACTTCGGGCTCAAATAATACGGCATAAATTGAGGGATAATCCTGTTGTTCCACACCGTTTTTATCTTTAAAAGTGCCTCCTTGAAATTTGTACAAAAACTGCACTTCCACCGGTTCGTTCATCATATATGGTACACCAAATTGCGTTGCCAGTAATGGTGTTTTAATTGCTTGCGAAACATCAAAACTTCCTAAAAAGAGGTTGCCAGTCGCAATTGGCATACCAACCATTGCGCCAAATAAACCCGTGCTGCGGGTTACGAGGCACGCTGCCGAACCGCTTTTTCCTTCGGCAATAGCAAATGTTGGGTAATTTTCTGCCTGTGTATTCTTATTTGTCAAAGCAAAACCAAGATTGCCCGAACCCCAAATAAAATCTTTTCTGCCCGATGCTGCTTCTTCGTAAAATTCATGAAAATTGTAATCTCCGTCGAATTTTTGATAGTGATTGAATCCGAACGATTTTGTTTTTCCGTTGCCACCATTGTCTGCCGTCATTATGTAAGGAGGCACTACTCTTACGGTGTATTCTTTTGTCCACTTTCTGTTTTCAGAGGTTACGGTGTATTTTTGACCGTTGAAACCTGAAAAATCCAAAGTAGTTCCACTTGCAGGAGAAATAGTTGCGCCTTCGGTCAAAATAAATTCCGGAGATAATTCGCCTACTTTGCCATTTGCTTTAATTAAAATTTCTATTTGATTAGTTCCTTTGTCGGGTTTGATACGCTCTGTTCCAAATCGTATGTTTTCGGGCAAATCAGGTACGTTAACTTCCAAAATATCGGCTTCCATATTAAGCGGTTCGTCTTGTATACAGGCACACAAAAGTAGCGAAGATACAAGCGAAATAGAGAAAAATTTGTATAAAGATTTCATTTTTTTATAGGTAATTTTAACAAGCCAAAGATATACATTTTTTAGAAAAACAATAGTAATTTACGTAATTTGTAGTAATTGTGTAATACAAATTCGACTTATTTCTCTATTGCGTCCACTTTGATTTAAAAGCAAAGCGCACCAACAGGAAATTAACCGGAATTGCAATTGCAAACACAAAAATCAGCGCATATTCTTTGGGTATTACAAGCCGCTCGTAAGTGCCTATGCGCACCAAAATTTCGGGCAACGAAAGCCATAAAAAGAATTTCAAAAGTACGTTTTGCAAACCTAAATTTATGGCATGACTCATAACGAAACCGACAGTTTTTTTAACGTTTGCTTTGCTCTTGAACGTAAAAATACTGGTTAGAATAAAATTAAAAACAAAACTCACAACGTACCCAATGTTGAGTGCAATGTTTGCCTGATACGCAGTATTCTCCGGTATAATTTGCAAAAAAAGTAAGTACACGCCATATTGAATACCCGTTGCCACCACTCCTACTATGGCAAAACGGATAAATTCTTTTTGTATGAGATTTGAGATTTTAGACACTATTTTTCTGTCTTAAAAAACTTCCGTTGAAACAATAATAAATAAAATACGCCAACAGTAATTGCCGCATCGGCAATATTAAAAATTGGGCTAAAAAAAGTAAACGGTTGTCCGCCTACACTTGGTAACCATGTTGGGAATGTTCCTCGCCACACCGGACAATGTATCATATCAACCACATGACCTTGCAGAAAAGCGGCATAACCACCGCCTTCGGGCAAAAATTGAGCAACTGTACTATATGTACTTTCGCTAAACAACATTCCGTAAAACATACTGTCGATAATATTTCCCAAAGCACCGGCTAATATTACACTCAATCCAATCACAACGCCCAACGGCGCACCTTTTTTAATAATCGAACGAATGTAAATAGCTATCAACGTGGAGGCTACCAAACGAAACAGCGTAAGAATAATTTTTCCTGTCGCTCCGCCAAACTTCATTCCAAATGCAAATCCGGGGTTTTCAACAAAATAAATAAACACCTTATCGGTAATAAGAGGTATGCGCTCTTCGAGGTGCATATTGGTCTTGACCAAAATTTTTGTCAATTGGTCAACAAACAGAATTGCAAGCACTATAAGTAATGCCCAATGTTGTTTTTTCATTTTTTTAGATTTTTAGACTTATAGACACAAGACTATTAGACGCTAAAAAAGTCTAATAGTCTTGTGTCTATTTGTCTTATGTCTAATTACTTACTCCCCGCATTCTTAGCCTCAATACTCAAAGTAGCATGAGGTACCGCACGCAGACGTTCTTTTGAAATCAATTTACCTGTTTCTCTGCACACTCCGTATGTTTTATTTTCAATACGCATAAGTGCCATTTTCAAGTTTTTGATAAACTTTTCTTGACGTTCAGCCAATTTTCCGGTTTCTTCTTTTGACAACACCGCTGCTCCCTCTTCAAAAATTTTGAACGTAGGCGACGTATCTTGAATATCATTACCATCTTGATGACGAATTGAAAGTTTCAATTGGTCATAATCTTCAACTGCTTTATCTAATTTCTGCAAAATTAATTCTTTAAATTCAGCTAATTCAGCATCTGAATAACGCATTTTTTCTGTGTTCACTCCCATAATATTAGTTTTTTTGTATTCCTATTTCTAATTCTATTTCTTCTATTTCAATTGTTTTTTTGTTTTCCGCAGTTACTTGCTCTACCAATGTAACCGATGTACACAATGTTTCGCTTGCTATGTAGTTTTTATATTTTTCCACCGCTTCGTTCACAAAATCGTGTTTTTGAATGTGCAAATCAATGGTATCGGTAACGTCAAGTCCGCTTTCTTTGCGCAAATTTTGTATTCTGTTCACAAATTCTCGTGCAATGCCTTCGTGCAAAAGTTCAGGTGTAATGGTGGTGTCAATCGCAACAGTAATATTTCCTTCGTTTGCCACCTGCCAGCCCGGAATATCTTCCGAAATAATTTCAACATCGTCAAGCGAAATTTCTATAGGCGTTCCTTCAATGTCAAATGAATAACTGCCGTTTTTTTCAAAAGCAAATATTGTAGCATTTTCCATTTCACCCAGATGCACCGCTATTTGTTTCATTATTTTTCCATAACGGGGACCTAAGGCTTTGAAATTTGCTTTCACTTTTTTTACCAAAATTCCCGACGCATCACTCAATAATTCAATTTCTTTTACATTGACTTCGCTTTTCACAATATCGGCGATTTTTTGCACATCTTCCGTAAATTCCTCATTTACAATAGGAATAATTATTTTTTGCAAGGGCTGACGTACTTTTATGGCAACTTTCCGGCGCAAAGCAAGCACCATCGACGAAATTGTTTGCGCCAAGTGCATTTGTGTTTCTAATTTACTGTCAATCAAAACGGTATTTGCTTTCGGGAAATTTTGCAAATGCACCGAAGCATCGGTTTGTGTAACATCGGCATACAATTGTTCGGCATAAAACGGTGCAATTGGCGACATTAGTAGCGACACCGTTTTCAAACAAGCGTGCAAAGTTTGATACGCCGAAAGTTTATCGGCATTCAATTCGCCTTTCCAAAAGCGTTTGCGCGAAAGCCGCACATACCAATTGCTCACGTTGTCCATCACAAAATCTTGAATGGCGCGACCGGCTTTCGTGGGGTCGTAGTTTTCGTAATGTGCAGTAACTTCTTGAATTAAAGTATTTAAGAGCGACAAAATCCATCTATCAAGTTCCGGACGTTCATCAAAAGGAACTTGTTCGGTTTTAGGGTCAAAATTATCTAAATTTGCATAAAGCGCAAAAAACGAATACGTATTATATAATGTACCGAAGAATTTCCGTTTCAATTCCTCAATACCTTCGTTATCGTATTTCAAATTTTCCCACGGCGAAGCGTTCGTTATCATATACCAACGCAATGGGTCGGAACCGTATTTTTCAATTGTTTCAAACGGGTCAACGGCATTGCCCAAACGTTTCGACATTTTATTGCCGTTTTTGTCGAGCACCAAACCATTGGAAATCACATTTTTGAAGGCAACCGAGCCTTTTATCATTGTAGAAATGGCGTGCAGGGTAAAGAACCAACCACGAGTTTGGTCTACGCCTTCCGAAATAAAATCGGCAGGGAATACACTGCCGTTATCTATAATCTCTTTGTTTTCAAACGGGTAATGCACTTGTGCATAAGGCATTGCGCCAGAATCAAACCACACGTCAATCAAATCAAATTCACGTTTCATAGCTTTTCCGCTTGGCGAAACAAGTATAATTTCATCGACAAACGGACGGTGCAAATCAATATTTTTTGTAGAATAATTTTCTTCCGAAAAATCGCCGACTTTGAAGTTTTTAAACGGATTTTCTGTCATAAATCCGGCGGCAATTGATTTTTCAATTTCGCTCATAAGTTCCGCAATTGAGCCTATGCAAATTTCTTCGCTACCATCTTCTGTTCGCCAAATTGGCAATGGCGTACCCCAATAGCGGCTGCGAGATAAATTCCAATCATTCAAATTCTCAAGCCATTTGCCAAAACGACCTGTTCCGGTTGATTGCGGTTTCCAATTAATGGTATTGTTGAGTGCAATCATTTCGTCTTTTACTGCGGTGGTTTTTATAAACCAACTGTCTAATGGATAGTACAGTACCGGTTTATCGGTACGCCAGCAGTGGGGGTAATTGTGGGTGTGTTTTTCTATTTTGAACGCTAAACCCTGTTGTTTGAGCATTACACATAAATCAACATTCAAATCTTCGGTTTCCGTTTCGCTATATTCTCTTTTCACAAAACGACCTGCGTATTCTTTATACAAATCAACATTCACATTGTTTTTCACAAAATCGCTATCTAAATCCTCTATTTTGAAAAATTTACCGGTCAAATCAACCATTGGGCGACGATTGCCGTCTTTGTCAATCATCATCAATGGCGGTACGCCGAAATTTTTCGCAACTCTATCATCATCAGCACCGAATGTAGGCGCAATGTGAACGATACCTGTTCCATCTTCGGTGGTTACAAAATCGCCGGAAATTACTTTAAATGCTCCTGCACCCGGATTTACCCACGGAATGAGCTGTTCGTATTCCATACTAACCAAATCAGAACCTTTGTATTCTTCTAATATTTGATATGGAGTTGTAATATTCAAATGAAGACTTGCATCAATTAATTTTTGAAACTTTTCCTCTGAAATATTTAATTGCTTTAAATTTTGTTTAAGACTATCTTTATCTATATTTTTATTGTTTGCGATAAGTCTTGCGATAATATCGTATTCCTCTAAAAATAATGGTTTCCCTAAAATAAGTTCTATTCTTAATTTCCTACCATCTTCTTTTAATATTTCATTATTTTCTTTCAATATTAACCCAAATCTAAAAAACAAATCCTCATTGGCATTTTCATCTGTTTCAAAATATTTTTTTCCAAAAATAGAAGAAAGTAACGGTTTTGCAAGAATTAGATTTACAGAATCAAGAGAGTAAGGATTAAATGTTTTAATTTTTACATAATCAATTTTTTCACCAACGCAAAGAGCTGTATTTGAAGGCAATGTCCAAGGAGTAGTTGTCCAAGCTAAAAAGTAGGTGTTTTCAACATTTTTTATCTTAAATTGCGCCACACAAGTAGTATCTTTCACATCACGATAACACCCGGGTTGATTAAGTTCGTGGCTCGAAAGTCCCGTTCCCGCAGCCGGCGAATAAGGCTGAATAGTATAGCCTTTATACAATAAATCCTTGTTATACAATTCTTTAAGCAAATACCACAACGTTTCTATATATTTATTGTCGTAGGTTATATATGGTTTCGACATATCGACCCAGTAACCCATACGACGCGTGAGTTCTTCCCATTCTTTGGTAAATTTCATCACGTCTTTGCGGCAAGCGGCGTTGTATTCTTCAACGGTAATTTTTTTGCCAATATCTTCTTTGGTTATTCCAAGCGATTTTTCAACGCCAAGTTCTACCGGCAAACCGTGAGTGTCCCAGCCGGCTTTGCGTTCCACTCGAAAACCTTGCATAGTTTTGAAACGGCAAAAAATATCTTTAATAGCACGAGCCATTACGTGGTGTATGCCCGGCATGCCATTTGCCGACGGCGGGCCTTCGTAAAATACAAACGTGGGAGCACCGGCACGCAGGTCAATACTTTGTTTAAAGGTATTGTTAGCGTTCCATTTTTCAAGAATCTGCTTATTAATAGCCGATAAATCTAAGCCCGAATATTCTGTAAAACCTTGTTTCATCATTATCTCCCGATTTCTGACTGTGTTGTTTTTTTAAAAGTGCAAAGATACACAAATCAATTAACAATTACACAATTAACAATTAACAATTTTTCAAACAATGCGTTTGATGATTAAAAAAATAAATAATTTTAAACAAACTCTTAGAAAAAAAATTTATTTTTGTTCCTTAATTGAATTTTAAAAACAAATATTTATGAACAAATCTATTGAAATGAGTTTAAATCCCTTGGTGCAATTTTTGAAAAAATCGCCAAAAGAATTTACCAAAGCCGATATTATTACATATATAGAAGAAATGGGCGTAGAAATGCTTGATTTTCGCTACGTTGCAAGCGACGGACGTTTGAAAGCATTGAATTTTGTAATTTCCGACCGCTCATATTTGGAGCAAATCCTTTCTTCGGGCGAGCGTGTGGACGGTTCTAATATTTTCCCGACTTTTGTAAATGTTGGTTCGAGCGATTTATATGTTATTCCCCGTTTCAGCACTGCATTTATAGACCCTTTTAAAGAAATTCCTACCATTTCGTTTTTGTGTTCGTATTTCAATAAAGACGGGCAGCCAATGGAAAAATCGCCGGAATATGTATTGAAAAAAGCTGCGCAATCGTTCCGCGATGTTACCGGAATGGAATTTGAAGCAATGGGTGAATTGGAATATTATGTGATTGGCGACAGTGAAGATTTATTCCTCACACCCGACCAACGCGGCTATCACGAATCGGCGCCATTTGCAAAATTCGAGCAATTCCGTTGCCAATGTATGCACTACATGGCGCAAACAGGCGGTTTAATTAAATACGGACATTCGGAAGTAGGAAATTTCACATTAAACGGAAAAATTTACGAACAAAACGAAATAGAATTTCTCGTAACCAATGTGCAAGATGCTGCCGACCAATTGATTATAGCAAAATGGATTATTCGCCAATTGGCTTATATGAATGGATTGAGCGTTACGTTTGCACCAAAAATTACCACCGGAAAAGCAGGAAGCGGAATGCATGTGCACACTCGCATTGTAAAAAATGGTGTAAATCAATATGTTACAAATGGCGCGTTGAACGAAACTGCGAAAAAAGCAATTGCCGGTTATATGACTTGCGCATCATCATTAACTGCATTTGGAAACACAAATCCAACTTCATATTTACGTTTAGTACCTCATCAAGAAGCACCTACGTCGATTTGCTGGGGCGATAGAAACCGCTCGGTTTTGGTACGTGTGCCACTTGGTTGGACAAGCGAAAACGACATGGTAGCCACCGTAAATCCGTTGGAAAAACCTGCAAGCGGCGATTTTTCGCAAAAACAAACGGTTGAATTCCGTTGCCCCGACTGCTCGGCAGATATTTATTTGCTTATGGCAGGTTTGGTTACGGCAGCTCGCCACGGTTTTGAAATGCCCGATGCGCTTACCGTTGCCGAAAAAACATAC
>Ga0209737_10001525_pt1 | contig 16554 bp, 14 predicted proteins | sample TergutCu122P3_FD_187284 | JGI IMG/M metagenome (GOLD analysis project Ga0209737, IMG submission 187284) | Cubitermes ugandensis P3 segment gut microbial communities from Kakamega Forest, Kenya - Cu122 P3 (SPAdes) (version 2) | ecosystem: Host-associated > Arthropoda: Insects > Digestive system...
CACCGCCGCCCCTCCTTGAAGGGGATTAAGAGAAAACCATTACATAAAGACAGCAAATTTGCCCCAAACGACGCATTTCGCCCTCTACCCACAAGCAATGCGCAGCATTGCAGGGGGTGTGGGGGAACTGGTTCCCCCACAAAAGGCAAAAGGTGAAGTGAACGCTTTTGCTTGCAAACGGTGCCGATTCGCCTTTAAAAGACTTGCCCGTTGCTTTGGATGGACGCGGTTTTTCTTAAGGAGATGGTGGCAATGAGACAGTATCACATAGCGTTAGAGAAGGGCGAAGTCGGCCGTTATGCGTTTCTTCCCGGGAATCCGGGCCGAGTTGAGAAGATGGCACGGTATCTCGACGATCCTGTGTTTGTGCGCCAGAATCGAGAATATTGCTGCTGGAACGGGACACTTTTGGGCGAAACTGTATCCATTGTATCTACTGGCATCGGCGGACCTTCGGCAGCGATTGCGATGGAGGAATTGGGCGCAATTGGTGTTGACACGTTCATACGAACGGGCACCTGTGGTGCGCTTCAGCCGCATGTTGGGCGTGGCGATCTGATCATTGCCACGGCGAGCGTTCGTGGCGGTGCCACGGCAAACGCCTATGTGCCGTTGTCCTTCCCGGCGGTAGCGCATCACAGCATGGTGGCGAATCTCATTGAGGCTGCTTCGAAGCGTCAGTATCGCCACGCTACAGGGATTATCCAGTGCAAGGATGCTTTCTATCTTGAGGATCCGGAAATGCTTCCGCGGCATGCCAAGGCAGAAGAGGATTGGGATACATGGCGCCGCGCAGGCGTTGTGGCCAGCGAGATGGAGAGTGACACGTTGTTTGTGATCGCCAGTATTCGCGGTTATCGCATGGGTACGGTGCTGGTTTCGCTTGGCGGAACGGCGGGTGAGACAGAAATGGTGGGCACGACGGCCGATGAGCTTGAGCGCCTCACGCTTTGTGCTTTTGATGCACTCAAGATTCAAATCTTAAAAGATCGTGAGGGGACGTAAACGCTGGCTGTGACGGCCAGACGTGGCATCAATTTATCAATTTCAGGAGGGAAATGTCTGATGGCGCTTTGGTATGATGAGGTCTACAATGGTTCACTTCGCTTTGGGGCGAAGACGATTCGCACGCTTTTTGTGGGAGAGAGTCCCTATCAGAAGGTGTCTGTTTTCGAGACGGAGGCGTTGGGCAAGGCCCTCATGATCGATGACCTTTGGATGTGTGCCGAGGGGGATGAGAAAACCTACCACGAGATGATTGCTCACACAGCCATGACGACGGCGAAGAAGTCCGAGCGAGTATTGATCATTGGCGGGGGTGACGGCGGGACAGCGCGAGAGGTTCTCAGCTATGCGCACGTCAAGCACGTGGACATGGTAGAAATTGACGGGATGGTGGTGGAGGCATGTCAGAAGTATTTGCCGGAAATCGGCACGGCATGGGATGATCCGCGGCTAAACGTCGTCATTGGGGATGGGATAGCCTGGGTAAACCGTCAGGATCTTGACCCCTACGATGTGATTCTCGTCGATGGCTCTGATCCCGTCGGCCCGGCAGTCGGCTTGTTTAATCTCGACTTCTACAAGGCTTGCAATGACCGGCTCAGCGCCGACGGCATCCTGGTCACTCAGGCCGAGTCCCCGCGCCTGTTTCAGGATGTCCACGTAGCACTCATCAAGACGCTGGAAGAAGTTTTTCCCGTCGTGTCACCCTATTACCAGACAATCATGATCTATGCAGGTGGGCTCTGGGCGTGGGTATATGCCACGAAGGGCACGAAGCACACCGAGATCAACGACGCGCTGATGACATTTGCCGAGCAGCGTACCGAGCACTACAACCGTGACATTCATCTTGGGGCCTTTGCAACGCCCAACTACATTAAAAGGTTACTGAAAGCCTAAGAGCGAGTTCTTTTTTCGTGGGGGAGCCCCACACACCCTGCATGCCTCCCCTTTCAGGGGAGGTGGCGGCGCCGACGGAGGGGTTCGCGTATCGCCTGTGGGTGAAGTAGAAAAGTGCATCGTTTGTGGCCACATACCCTGCATTGCATGCAAGGGACTTATGTTTGTGGCCCCGAGGCTGAGGATACATAGTGATTTAAGCTGAATTTCCAGATTTGTCTGAACTGCTCCACAATGTCCGACAGGTTGGTTTTTTTGAGAGGAGTACCGAATGATCTTCACGACATCAGGCCCGGCTTTTTTTTGTGCAGAGCGAGGCGTGCTGGAGGGGCGCGTTTGCCTTTTTGGCGTTCCTTTTGATGCCACAGTTTCTTTTCGTCCGGGGACGCGGTTTGGGCCCGATGCCATCCGGGCAATAAGCGATGGGTTGGAATCGTATTGCCCTGTATTGGATGCGGACCTTGAGGATTGTCTATTCTGCGATGCGGGCAATGTTGCATGCAGTGCGAACGCCGAGGAGATTGGTGCGGAGGTCTATGCGGCAGCCAAACACATCGTGCAGGGCGGCGGGCGGCCGCTGATGCTCGGTGGTGAGCATGGTATCACGCCCCATGCCGTGCGCGCGGTCTTTGAGCTGTTTCCCGATCTCCTGGTGATTCAGATGGACGCCCACGCCGATCTTCGGGACGGCTACAATGGTCAGTTCTATTCACATGCCGCTGCCATGCGCCGTTGCCTGGATTTCCTGCCCGACGGGCAGCTTCTCCAATATGGCATCCGCTCGGGCACCCGGGAAGAGTTCGACGAAATGCGCCAAAGCCAACGCCTTGTCCCAAACACCGAAGTGCTTCGCGAAAAGCTCTCCCGGCATCCCAAACGCCCGATCTACCTCACCATCGACCTTGATATCTTCGATCCTTCATTGTTCCCTGGGACGGGAACACCCGAGTTCGGGGGGATAGACTGGAAGGAATTCCAGAATGTGCTGGAGGCCCTCAAAGATCACCAGATCGTTGCGGCAGACGCCGTCGAACTCGCACCCCAGCTCGATCCCACGGGGTGCAGCGCCATTCTTGCCTCCAAAGTGGTGCGCGAGCTCATCCTCATGATGTCATCATAATGTTTTTTTCGTGGGGGAACATGTTCCCCCACACCCCCTGCGATACTGCGTATCGCTTGTGGATGAAATGGCATGCAGGGGGGCGCATTTGCGCATCCATGAAAGAGCAGCCTGTGACAGCCCAGACAGAAGCATCTGCCGGTACAGGCCCCTGTGCCTGCCCTGTCCCAAATGGGAAGATGTAGGGGCGAATCATTATTCGCCCCCTCATGTATGGATTCCGCAGCAAAACCCACATGTAGGCCTTGCGCAAAGCCCCCCTTAAAATAAAAGGCAACATTTTGGATACAGTGGACGAAAAATCGTCACAGGGGCAAAAATTTTATCCAAAAGCATCGCAGGGGATTCGAGAAAACTGTAGTCCTCGGTCGCCCGCTCGCTGCAAGCATTTGCCTGTTTTCGGCGAACGATTACCCGTTTTGGATGAAAAAACCAAAAGCGGGGCGTTGCGGGGCGGCGTTTGAGCCCCGCAAAGGGGGTAGCCGCGTATCGGCCGCGCCCCCTTTTTAAAGGAGGTGGCGCCGCAGGCGGCGGGGGTTTGCAGCCGATAGCGGCGCAGGGGGCTTGCCCCCTTTCACAAAGGGGGTGGTGGCACAGCCAACGGGGGTTTCGCCCCCTCCTTATTTTTCCTGTTGAAGCAGATAACACATCCAGGATTTTTCTTTTTCGCGCATGATTTTATCCTCGTCATCTTCCGCGTGATCGTAGCCCAGGAGATGCAGCGTCGCATGGATGACGAGGAAGGTCAGCTCATCAAGAAGTGACCATTGTTCGAGCATGGGGCCTTCGTCTTCGAGACGCGCCTTGTGTTGGCAGGACTCAACATAGCGCATGGCGGTTGGCACGCTGATGGCGATATCGCCCAGGGGAAGCTGCCTGGCAATCTCCGGCGCCTCGCCTTCTCGCATGGGGAAAGACAGGACATCGGTGGTTTCGTCCAGATTGCGCCATTCCTTGTTCAGCTCACGGATGGCATCGTCGGTCGTGAGCAGGATACACACCTCCGCGTCAGGTTCATCAATGTAGGCATAGAGCGCCTCAATGCGACGATAGAGCGCCTGCATGGGGACAGGCAGCTCCGATTCGTTCATGAGGTCGCGGGGGGAATCGTTGATTTCGAGGGGTTCACAATCGGGCATGACAATCTCCGTCTTCGGGGGGATAAAACGCACACGCAGAGGTGGGTGGCATTCAGGGCAGGATAAGTTCGACGTTGTAATTCGAACGATCGTTGATATCAGTCAGTGTGGTGGCAGCGTAAGCGCCGGTCAATTCGATGGCGTTGCTCGTGGTTTGAGAGACGATGCTGAAAAGCAATTCGACACTTGCCCTGGAGGATTTCCCGGAATCGGCGGCCAGAACCGGGCGATATTGAATGAGGTTGGCGCCCTTTCTGAGATGGGCAGTGACATCAATGGTTTGCTGCGCCTGGCCCTGGGTTAATGTTTTGACGAATTGCCCGTTGATATAGACGTCGATGTTGTAACCCAGCAGACCGGGTGCACTGAAGAGTGCGACGAGATAAATGGGCGATTGGGTCTCGGGCAAAGTGGCGGATGGGCGAGATGGGCTCTCGGATGGACTTTGACCAACCTGAGGTGTGGCAGCCGGTGCCTGAGGTGTGACTGCGGGAAGCGGAGCGACCTTGTATTGAGGAGCGCTGATCGCAAGGTTGCCTTTGTCATCGAAGGCGATATCGACATTCGTAAAGTGCTGCCCCCTGATACCGGTGATGTCGACGCCATTGAGTGTGACGTTTTGGGCCATGGTTGATGACGCCATGCTTCCTAAAAAGATGGCCGTGAGAGCAGCACAGACGAAAGGCTTCATGGTGGCTCCTTTTCGTGTTGACCAATTGGGAGAAAATGGGAAAGATAGTGTCTTGAGGGTGGGGTCAATTGTTCCCATGTTGGAGAGGTTGACCGCAGATGGCACGTATGTGATTGCGCATGGACGAGCAAAATTCAAGCAAATAGCATCGTTTCTGGCGTGATTTCTGCTCTTTTGTTTGGTATGAAACTTGCTGATTACCAAGCTGCATTGTGTTTTAGCGTTCTCAAACGAGGAGGAGAGGAGGAGAGGATATGACAAGACGCATAGAGATGGATCCGCTTGTAAACTTTTCATTCACAGTTGATATTAATGGTATCAACGTTGCTCGATTTAATGGCGTCGACGGGTTGAATTACGAGGTCGAGATGATCGAGTATCGCTCAAGCGATAAGCCCAACTTGCCTCAATTCCGTCAGGGCCGCAAAAAAGCTGCCCGTGTCACCTTCAAGCGAGGTGTTCTTGTCGGAAGCGGCAACAATCTCCTTCTTAACTGGCTGCGCGAGGTTGAGTCAAAAAGCATTACCCGCCGCGACGTCTCGGTGACCATTGGGGATTACGGCGGTGACGAAACCAGCGGCGGACAAAGGACGTGGCAACTTATCGGATGCCTGCCCAGCAAATGGAACCTCAGCAGCCTCGACAGCAATTCGAACAGTGCTGCCATTGAGAATTTAGAGCTTGTGGTCGAGGAAGTCCGACAGTAACGCGCTTGATTCCTGAGTTTTAGCCCTCAACGCCGTTTGGGGGCTTTTTTATGTCTCGGTGGCAAGGATTCTCTTCAGGCGCGCCTGCTCGACTCTGACATGGAGTATTTTCTCTCCCCGGATGACGACTTTACCGGCAGGCGCCCCTTTCATGCGACGCACAAATTTTACTTGTGTGAGGTGTACTTCCGCCTGTCCAGCCGAGGCGAACTTTGAGTAGTGCACCGCGAGCATGGCGGCATCCAGAATGGTGTCAGAGTCGGGTTGCTCGGATCGGACGATGACGTGTGACCCCGGTGCCTGAGCCACGTGCAGCCAGTGATCGTTCCCCTTGGCATGTCGAAAGGTCAGCTGATCGTTGTCTTTGGCAGATTTGCCAACGAGGATCCGAATGCCTTTGGGCGACATAAACGTTTTGAAAGAAACGTGTTGAGCTTGCTTAGGGCGTGCTCCCTGCTGGGAGGCAGGGCTTTTCTTCTCCCCCAGTCCGGCAGTCAGCGCTTCAATTTGCGGTGCAAGGACTTCTATTTCCTGGACAGACGCCGCTGAGTTGAGTGCCTCTCGACAAACAGACGCCGCTTCGGCAAGCGCCTCAGCCTGTTGATATCTCTCCTGAATGATGGGGAGCGCACGGTGGAGGCGCTTATACTGAGCATAGCGTTTGTCGATATTGGCGCGAACGGACAGGCTTGGATCGAGCTGAATCGTGACAGGGGTTCCATCCTCGAAATCAGGCAGTTCGCACACAGACGCGCCTTCGGGAACGCCACGCCCGTAAGCCGCGAGGAGATCGGCCTCTCGCCTGATGCATGCATATCGCTGTGCATTGCCAAAATCGCACGCCAGATTGTCGAGCCGGCGGCGAAGTCTGGTGATGGCTTTCGAAAGGCGCGCCTCGAACGAGGCACGCAAATGCAAAAAAGCTTCGGAGGCATCCCTGTGAAGAAAGAAATCCTCAAGCGCCTGGAAGTAGTCTTCATCGCGGATGCTGTCAAAGCGATCACAATGGGGCAGCGCAGGGGGTGGGGGTGGAAAAAAGTATGGTGCATGGGTTTGGCGTTCAGCATCCCCCCTGATACAGCCAAGAATCTCACGGCTGTCGGCCTGGATGAGGAAAACGCTCGCCCGGGCTCCTGTCAGCTCAATGATGAGGGCATACAGGGACACCTGATCGTAGCCGAACTCGAAGGTAACGATGCGATCCTGGCGGGAGAGCCGAAGCGAACTCAAACGCAGGCCAAGCAGGTATTTGCGCAGCAGCATCGTAAAAGCCTGCGGCTGAGCCGGAGCTTTGGAGGGCGTCGCCCTGAGATAGATATCGAGATGCCTGGGCGAAAAATCGATGACAACCACGCGGCGCGAGCGGCTGGCACTCCGCTGAAAGATAAGCTCCAGGCGATGAGGACCATCCAGGACATGTTCCAAACGCGCATCATCACAATCGACCGAAAGCCGCGTTACGATGCGCAAGAGCTCAGGATAATACATTTCGGCTCCAGAGTTTGTATGCCTGCCTCTCGCAGAGTGGCCCGGAAGTCATTACTCAAGATCGTCGATGCCAATATTGTCGAGTGCATCCATCGTGTCATCAAACAAAAAGTCTTCATCCATGACATCACTTTCGAAGAGAACACCCAAATCATGGGGCAGCGGCGGCTCTTCGGGTTGTGAGGGGGAGGCATCCTCCTCGCTTTCCAGCAAGGCATCTTTGGCAGACAGTGAGTGGAAAAAGCCGTTGTCGATGAAAACGACAGGCAGCTCATTGGGTATGACGCCAATGCGATTATCGAGCATGATGGGCGCAATCTGCTTGGCAGAATAGGCGTAGATGGGCAAATCCTTTGTCGTGCATTCATTGAGCGCGTCGCGCGAGATGTCGCCATTGGCCATGATGAGGCCATGATCGTAGCCAAGTTCAGCAATGATTTCCCGAAACTGAATGATGTCTTCTGTCCCCACCAGAGGCGAATGAATGACTTTGATGAGCACAGGAAGATAAGTGAGACCGCGGGCCTCTTCTGCCCGGAAGATGAACTCTGCGTCCGTCTTGGAGCACTGAGAGATGATGGTATAGTTGAGGTGCTTCAGGACAATCGCTGAGAGCTGGAGCCAGGCATAAGGCGCCAGCTCACGAATCTTTACCGACAGGGCATGCACGGAATAGAGCCGAAGCTGGCGGGAGAGGTCATAGAGTTTGGACTCAAGCTTGAGGATGTGGCGAGCCAGGAAGTTTTCGGTAAGCGTCCACAAGTCGGGGGGTATGTGCATGAAGATGGCGCGTTTCCCGCGCGAAGCACGTAGGGCATTGTCGGCACGCATGGCCAGGACGGCAGCCTGCTCGAAGATGGGCGCACCGAATCTTTTCGACAGCGTGGCCGCAATGGCGCTGCTCCTGGCAGGTGCTGGATCGGAGCGAAGTATCTTCACAATGGCAGCACAGAGATTATAGTGTTCATTACGCCGTGCGTTGAGCTCCTGCCGCAGGCCATCATATTTCTTTATCTCCCGGCTTTCCGCATCCCATTCGTCCTCAAGCCGCACATTCGATACATCCATGTCAGCTTCAAACTTGACGCGCACCGCTTTGCGGAACTGGATGTCGTCTTCCTCAAGAATCGGAATGGCTTTACTGGCCTCAAGCAAACCCACATGGGTATTCGGAAACTCAACCCCGGGCATACTCTCCGGCTGCGGCACATCGGGAAGACTTCGCATCTCTTCTGGCCAGGCACGCAGCGCAAACAAGCCCGAACTTGTGCGCATGATCACCGACGACTCCTCGTGCTGCGTCGCACGAATCAGACTCGTCGCCATCACGACCTCTGGGGTGTGACCAATATGACTGAGCAGGCGACGATTGATGGCATACAACGTGATCGTCTTGTAGTCCAGCGGGCGCTGCGCCGTTTTAAGAATCTCAACCGCAGCCTCAAAAAAAGTCATGACTAACTCTCCGCAAGGCATACCTCATGCCTGGCGCCCAAGCGTCATCTACAGCAGCGGTCGGTCGAAAAGCGAGTTGGATACTCGGTAAGATCAAGCCTCTTGAATGGTCAATTCACTTATTTGTTCTGCCATCATCTCAATGCAAGCACCACTTGACAACGTCGTATTGAATACGCCTCAACTCCGGCGAGCCCTGCTCGCCACTTCCCCAATCGATACTGAAAACTCTCGAGCGGCGCCGCCGGGGGTCTGAGACCCACTCGACAGCACACGAAACTGACATTTCGTGTAAGGCAAATGTCCTGCCCTGAACTCGGGCGCATAGCGCCAAATCCTTCGCCCCATAAGGGCCTGATACCTGCCCCTCTTCTATGACAATTCCCCCAAAACTGCAAGACCTACCGCTCGGAAGCATCATTTCGGGCAACGAGGGCGAAATGGGCAGACATGCAGGCCTGCCCCTGCAAAATGGTTGTTCTTTTGACATTTTCTTGAAGGGGGCAACGCCCCCTGCGCCGCTATCGGCTGTCGGGCGACCGGGACGGTCGCCCCTACATGCCGATACGCGTCTACCCCCATAGCGGGGCCTCAATCGCCGGCCCCGCAACGCCCCGCTTTTTTGGGGAGGGCGACCGCAAGGGTCGCCCCTACGGAAACCACGACGGTCTGGCAACAAGGGCAGACAGGAACACGTTCCTCCACAAAAAACAAAAAAGGGGCGCGTATCGGCATGCCGATAGCGCCCCGCGCATGCGTATTGGCGACGCCAATAGCAGGCGCTCCAAAACGGCTCACAGACAGTGGATTAGGGTTTAACGCCGAGGACATCGACCTCGAAGATCAGCGTTCCTTCCAGATCGGGATCGCCGGGAGCAATGCCGAGGGCTTCGGGCACCCAAATGGTCAGCGAATCTCCGGCGCGGGCACCGATGAGGGCGCGGCTGAATCCCGGAAAGAATTTTGACACTTCCCCCACCAGGGGTTCGCCCACTTCGAGGGACGAGTGAAAGCGCGTTCCGTGCTTTTGTAGCCAGCCCGTGAAGTTGAGTGCAACGAGGCTCTCGGACGTGATGGTCTCTTCGCCATTGCCGCGCTGGGTGTATCGATACATGAGACCGTCGCCGGCATGGATGGCATCCTGGGTGGGATGCAGAGGTGGACAAACTGGCGTCACGATATCGAGAATATCGAAGGCAAACACCAGCGTACCCTGGGGCGCCCCGGGTATGTCCTTATAGGCAAGCTCTTCTGGAATCCAGACACGCAGGCTTTCGCCAATGCGGCCAAGGGCAATCGCTTCCTGCATGCCGGGGATGAGCTGCTCAAGGGGGAAAACCACAGGCGCGCTCTCACGGCTGCTGTCGAACACGTTGCCATCCATCGTTTGGCCCGTGTAGTGCAACCTGACCCAATCGGTGGGCGCAATGGCCAGGCCGCTCGGGTTTGGTTGAGTGATGACGTAGCGCAGGCCGGATGCCGTTGTCAGGGCATCCTTTGGGGGCTGAGTTTCGAGTGAGGACATCGTATCTCCTTCGGGGGAACATTGCTCCCCCGAACCCCCTGCAATGCTCACGCATTGCTTTGGGGTAAAAATGAATACTGTTGGATGAAAATGATTGCCCCTTTGACAACTTTTTAAAGGTTATTTCCAAGGGTGTCGGGAGCGAATACGCTTTGCCCGCAATGCAAAGTCTGTGGTTTTGCCACTACCCACAAGCGATACGAAGTATTGCAGGGGGTGGGAGAGCAATGCTCTCCCACGAAAAAACTGCCTGTGGGAGATTATTCCTGAACAATTTCAAGGAGCTCAACATCAAAGACGAGCATCCCCTGGGGAGCGCCCGGCGCGCCCTGATAGGCCAGCGCTTCGGGAATCCAGAAGCGGCGTTTCTCACCAACGACCATGAGCTGCACGCCTTCCGTCCAGCCAGCAATCACCGCATAAAGGGGAAAAACGGCGGGTTCACCACGCAAAACGCTCGAATCGAACATCATGCCGTCCGTTGTCCAACCCGAATAATTCACCTTAACCTGGCTCGTGGCCTTGGGATGAGCTGTGCCTGTTCCGGCCGTGAGCACCTTGCTGGCAAGGCCGGATGCCGTCTTGATGGCATCCGCCGGGGGAGCCGCCACATCTGCGGGCGCCGTCGGCATGGAGAACACCTCCGACACCATGAGCTCAAAGATCAGCGTTCCCTCAAGCCCATCGGCGCCTTCCGGCGAAATGCCAAGCGCCTGGGGCACCCACACATGAACGAGATCTCCCTGCTGGATCCTTGGCAAAACCTCCTTCCAGCCCGGGAAGAAGGTCGACACAGGCGCTTTGAGTTCTTCGCCGATTTCGCGGGATGAATGGAAACGGTTGCCATCCTTCTGTGTCCAACCGACAAACTCGATCGAGACGAAGTCTTCTTCGCCAATGGACTTTCCGGAACCCGACGATCTAACCACATGATAGGCAATGCCGCTTGGAAGCACCGTGGCTGCCTGGGGCGGCTCATTCGGAGGCATGACGGGCGTAACAACATCAGCTATCTCGAATTCAAAGACAAGTGTTCCCTGAGGCGCCCCGGGCTGCCCTGCATAAGCCAGCTCGGCAGGAATCCACACACGCAGAATCTCACCCGTCTTGGCGAGCAAAAGCGCTTCCTTCATGCCCGGAATAAGATCATTGGGTGTAAACAGCGCGGGCTTGCCCGCGTGCCGGCTCGTATCGAACATATGACCATCTGTCGTCCAGCCCGTATAATGCACTTCGACGAGGTCACTTGCCTGAATGCCTCGGCCCTGTTCATTTGTTTTGAGCTTCTTGTAGGCCAGGCCGCTGGCCGTCTTCTGAGCATCCGCGGGGGCATGCGACACATCCGTTGGCGCTGCAATATGGGGGCCGTGATTGTGACCAGCATGAGGGTCGTGACCGGCCTGTTCACCGTGCGCACCATGCGCACATCCAGGGCCGTGCACATGCTCCTGCACTGCCTCGGCAACCTCAACAACCTGAACCTCGGCAATGGGCGCCGATTCTCCCTGAACAACCGCCGAAGCCTCAGACTCAGCAGTTTTGTCCTGCGTTTTCTTCAGGCAACCTGCGGCAAACACCAGCATCGAACACGCCAATATACAAACCAATTTTCGGTTCATGAAAAATATGCTCCTTCGTTAAGTCGCCGCCAAAAGACCGCCGGCAAAGTACCGCACGACGCCCCCAAAACAGCAAACGCATGCCAGACATCCAAAAAGAAAGTTTCACCCAAAGCACCAAGGCCGTCATGTGCACCCTGTTTCGCGTGATCCATCCTCAATATGACAAACGCCGCCCAGAATCAACGGATTCTATTCTTTCGCGGGGGAACGCATTCCCCTGCATCCCCTTTAGTTCAAGTGGCGACACAAGCATAGTGCATTTCTTTTATTTGCAAGGCGAGGTGCGTTGCCACAAACAATAACATTTTGCCCTTCACCCACAAGCGATGCGGCAGCATCGCAGGGGGTTCGGGGGAGCAATGCTCCCCCGAAGTTCATCCCAACTGAAATACCACCACGCCGTCCTGCCAATCGGCGTGAATGGCGGTGCCTTCGGGCAGCGGCGTCGCCAGGATAAATCGCGCCAGTGGGTTTTCGAGCTCTCGCTGCAGCGCTCGCCTGAGAGGACGCGCGCCATAGGCAATATCACAGCCCGCCTCTGCCAGCGCCTCAAACGCCGCTTCGCTCAACGACAGCGACAGGTGCTGCGCCGCAAGTCTCTTCTCCAGGCCGGCAAGCTGAATCTTAAGGATCTCGCCAATCTGCCCGCGCGTCAACGGGTGGAAAGTGATGATCTCATCGACCCGGTTGAGAAACTCCGGCTTGAACATCGCACGCAGCCTGGTCATAACCTCGCTCCTTCGCACTTCCTGCGACAGGGACATGTCCTGCAAGATGTCGCTCCCAACATTGCTCGTCATGATGATGACCGTGTTCTTAAAATCCACCGTCCGCCCCTTCGAATCCGTCAGGCGGCCGTCATCGAGAATCTGCAAAAGCATGTTGAATACATCTGGATGCGCCTTCTCGATCTCGTCAAAAAGAACCACACTGTAAGGTTTGCGGCGTACGCCCTCCGTCAGCTGGCCCCCCTCTTCATGACCCACATATCCCGGCGGCGACCCCACCAACCGGCTCACGCTGTGCTTCTCCATGTATTCGCTCATGTCGAGGCGAATCATGCAATGCTCATCGTTAAAGAGCAAGTCGGCCAGGGCCCGGGCAAGTTCGGTTTTGCCTACTCCCGTGGGGCCAAGAAAGATGAAAGAGCCAATGGGACGCCTGGGATCCTGCAATCCGGCACGCGATCGGCGAACAGCATCGGCCACACTGCGCACTGCCTCATCCTGACCCACCACACGCTCATGAAGCTTCGACTCAAGCGCGAGAAGCTTCTCCTGCTCGCCCATGAGCATCTTCCTGACCGGTATGCCCGTCCACTTGGCCACAATCGCAGCAATGTCCTCGGCCCGCACCTCCTCGCGAAGAAAAGTCTCATGCCTCGCACCGTAGGCCTTAATCTCCTCGCTTGCAGCAGCAATCTCCTTCTCCAAAGCCGGAATTTTGCCATAGACGATCTCCGCCGCCGCATTAAAATCCCCCTCGCGCTGCCTGTGCTCTGCCTCAATGCGAAGCGCATCTCGCTGGGTCCGATAATTCTTCACGCGGGCAAGCATGTCGCGCTCGTGCTGCCACTGCGCCTTCATGCCCGCACTCTGTTCCCTCAGATTCGCAATCTGAGCCTCCACCTGCAAAAGACGCTCTGCCGAAGCACTGTCCTTCTCCTTAAGCAGCGCCTGACGATGAATCTCAAGCTCAATGAGCGCACGCTCGATGCGATCGATGGGAATCGGCAAACTCTCGCTCTCCATCTTGAGCTGGGCTGCGGCTTCGTCGACCAGGTCAATTGCCTTGTCAGGCAAAAACCTGTCTGCAATGTAGCGCTTGCTCAGATTCACCGCTGCCAGAATTGCCCCATCCGTAATGTGAATGCCATGGTGAATCTCATATCGCTCCTTAATCCCCCGAAGAATCGTCACGGCATCCTCGACACTGGGCTCTTCCACCATCACAGGCTGAAAGCGCCGCTCCAGCGCAGGATCCTTCTCTATCAGGCGATACTCCTTCAACGTCGTTGCCCCAACACAGCGAAGCTCACCGCGTGCCAGCGCCGGCTTGAGCATGTTCGAGGCATCCATGGCACCCTCCCCGCGCCCCGCATGCACCAGCGTATGCAGCTCATCGATAAAAAGGATGACCGTTCCCTCCGACGCGGTGATCTCAGCCAAAACGCTCTTAAGGCGCTCCTCAAATTCACCGCGGTATTTCGCCCCCGCTACCAGCAAACCCAAATCCAGCGCCAACACGCGCTTCCCCTTGAGGGATTCCGGAACGTCTCCCGCCGCAATTCGCTGTGCGATGCCCTCCGCAATCGCCGTTTTGCCCACCCCGGGCTCCCCAATCAGCACAGGATTATTCTTCGTCTTGCGCGACAGCACCTGCAGCGTACGGCGTATCTCCTCGTTTCGTCCGATAATGGGATCGATCCTGCCCCGGCGCGCATCCTCCGTCAGGTCGCGCGTGTATTGCCGAAGCGCCTCAAACGTCGCCTCCGGATTCTCAGTCGTTACGCGCTGATTCCCACGGACATCCACCAGCGCACGAAGCAGGTCATCATACTGAATCCCAAACTCAGACAAAACCTCGCGCGCATCGCAATGCTCGCGCGCCATCGCCAAAATCAAATGCTCCGTCGAAACGTACTCATCCCGCATGTCCCTGGCGAGACGCTGGCTGACCTCGAAGACATGATTCAACTCATCCGAAATCCGCGCCTCTGTACCACGAACCACGGGCATTTTGGCCAGCAATGCATCTGCTGCCAATACCACCTGATTCGATTTTACGCCAATCCGTTCCAATACCGAAGATACAACCCCGCCCTGCTCACACAGCACCCGCAAAAGGTGCAAACTCGACAATGACGACTGATTCAAACGCTCTGCCAGCCGCCCTGTCAGTTCCAACGCCTCACGCGCCTTGATCGTCAACTTGTCAAATCTCATCGTTCTCCTCCACTATGGGGTTAAAATAGATGACTCAAACCACGAAACCCAACTTAGACACGACAATGCCCCGGGCAACGCCCTATAACAGACTTTATTGTTCTCATGATGCGCGATCTACTAGCTCATAGCTAGTAGCTACTAGCTACTAGCTACTAGCTATGAGCTCAAGCTCAAGCTCAACCTCAAGCTCAACCTCAAGCTCAACCTCAAGCTCAGTTTGTGCCTTGTCAGCCACTGATCAACAAAGGAAAAGTTAAACTCAAAAAAAACGCCCAACAAAACGGGTTGGGCGTCAATAAACGTCTCAAGACAAAAGCGCCCCTATTTCAATACCAGACTCTCGAAAGCACGAAGACACAACGGCCGTACCGACTCTTCGCGCGTCGCCTCGAACGTACACGTGAGGATCAAAGACTCCGACTTGGATGGCACAAAAATCTGCAACAGCCTGACGTCATAATTCAGAATCGTATAACGCCCAGAAACCTCAAGGACATCCATATCGCGAAGTTTCCTCATCCCAATCGAGTCAACCGCAAACTGCTCGAACATGGCCGTATATTGCTGCTTCAAAATAGCCGACAGCTCCTTGACGAGCTCCTCTGTCAGCGGAATGGGCTCATTGACCGTGACAATGTTCAGACTGTCCTTAAACCCCTGAGGCCTGGCATCGGTCCCCTCAATATTCATGAACAACACGTCTGTATTGCGCTGATTATAGTGCTCCCGAACATTCGCAGGCAGCTTCTTCATTTCGTTCTCACTGAGATTCCCAGAGACGAGCAGCCACTTTGCCGGTGGCTCGATCGTAAACGATCCGCCTTTATATACCTCAGAGTCCTGCGCCATCGCGCCCAACGGAAATGACAAACTCATCATCAGGGCAATGACCCATCGCGCCACACCTTGTCGTCGCATACTCCCTCACCATTCTCAGCTCGATTGCACAAATCCCCCATGTCCTTCTACGCCGCATCAAACACCGCTGTCAACCGTGAAGCCGCCTCGCCTGTTGACAACCGCCACACAATTAAGCAAGCCCCGTGCCAAACAACACAGTACCATCGACTTCAGTCGTCAAAACACATAATTTACATATTTAAAATACTCAATATACATATTTGCATGCAAACAGACAAATGCGCAGCGAAGGGAATAAATGAAAAACACCGCCAAAAACCTGGACATTCTTGCATTTCGCCATTCTGGCCCTACTTTTGCTTTAATGGCTTGGCAGAAGATGCCGGCACCCAACGGACGCCGGAACCTGCACCATCCATTCATATGCTCCATTATCATGAGGAGGTTCATCATGACACATACGCAAAACATCCAAAAATTCGAAACAGAAGCATTGTGCCACCGCGAAGCACTCCTGGGGCACGCACTTAAGCTGACGAAAAATCCAAAAGATGCAGAAGATCTCCTTCAGGACACCTTCATGCGCGCCTTCCGGCACTTCGACAAATTCCAGGCTGGCACAAACTGCAAGGCATGGTTATATAAGGTTATGACCAACGAGTACATCAACCAGTACCGGCACAACCAGCGTGAGCGTGTCCTCCTTGATCGCAACGAGTCCGTCTCTGAAAACATTCCAGACAGAAGTGACACCATTATCGAAGAGTCCTTCGAGGCACAAAGCCAGGACTTTGGCGATGAAGTCAGCTTCGCACTCTTTAATGTTCCAGAAGATTTCCGCGCCATCGTTGTCATGGCCGACATCCAGGAGCAATCCTACAAGGAGATTTCCGAAAAACTCTCCATCCCCATCGGAACGGTCATGTCCAGGCTCTTCAGAGGACGACAAATCCTGCGCAAAAAACTCCGCACCTACGCCGAATCCCTTGGCATCGTTCGCTAGACATCTCCTCAACACCGTGACTGAGACAGTTCAGAACGATATTTAAATAAAAAACGCAAACGCAAAGGTGCGGTGGGGGGACGTTTCCCC
>Ga0209737_10001526_pt1 | contig 16548 bp, 10 predicted proteins | sample TergutCu122P3_FD_187284 | JGI IMG/M metagenome (GOLD analysis project Ga0209737, IMG submission 187284) | Cubitermes ugandensis P3 segment gut microbial communities from Kakamega Forest, Kenya - Cu122 P3 (SPAdes) (version 2) | ecosystem: Host-associated > Arthropoda: Insects > Digestive system...
GGTTGGTGAAACCGAGCGCTCACTTGGCTTGCGGGGTGTTATAGGCATCACGCTGCATCCGGGTAAGGCGTATATCGAATCCACCTACTATCTCAACAATGGACAGAGCGTTACACGCAACTTTCTGTTCTGGGCGAATGTTGCAGTAACAGCAAACAAAGATTTTCGTACTTTTTGGCCCCCGCAGCAGGAGATCGGTGTTTTCCACAGTAATACGGATTTTGTTCGCTGGCCTGTTTCTCACGAAAAGTATCGTTCTGTTGATTACGGCGCAAACGGTGGCACCGACCTGACTTGGTGGAAGAATCATCCAAGTCCTGTATCATTCTTTTACTGGCAGGGAACAGTCGGATTTGTAGGAGGTTATGATTATGTGCAAAAAGCAGGAACGGTACATGTTGGAGATGTCTATCACAATAGAACATCCAAACTTTGGCAATTTGGTCCGGGGCTGGAAGGACAAAATGCCCGGCGTAAACTGACCGATGACGGGAAGGCTTATGTTGAGTTGATGACAGGTTCTTATTCAAATAATCAGCCGGATTACAGCTGGTTTTCGCCTCATTCTGTAAAAGAAGCAACCAATTTCTGGTATCCTATACGCGATCTGGAAATAGTTAAAAATGCAAATACAGAAGCATCGGTTACGCTACAGATGCGCGATAAAAAGACTGTTTTTTATGGCTTCAACACAACGCAACTTTATCGTGGAGCAAAAGCTGTACTGAAATACGGAGATGAAATATTAGCCGCTCAAACATTGGATATCGACCCGGCTAAACCGTTTACTGCTACGTTTAAAAGTAAAAATGATCTGGACGAGTATCAACTTTATGCTGAATTGCAGGACGACAAAGGAAACATTTTAATTTCATATAAAACGTATAAACCCCTGAATCCCGACCTTCCCAAAACACAGGAGGAAGTAAAATCACCAAAAGAAATTGACACGGTCGAAGACCTATACCTGGCAGGACGTTTTGTGGAACAATTTTCGCGTCCAGGCATCAATCCCGACGATTATTATCTTGAAGCGCTAAAGAAGTCACCTTACGATTATCGCGTAAACATTGCTATGGGCATTCGTCGAGTAGTTCAATGGCGTTATGCTGAAGCTGAGCAGTATCTCATGACGGCGTATAATAAGTTACAGGTTCCTTATTTCCAGCCGAAAGAAGGTGAATTGTTCTATTATCTTGCGCTTGCTCAGAAAGGGCAGGGAAAAATGGAAGATGCCTATAAAAATTTCTTCCAGGCAACGTGGTATTATGAGTGGTTCTCTGCAGCGTATTACCAGCTTGCGATTATAGAAAGCAGTCGCGCTAATTATGCTAAAGCGCTTGAGATGGCACAAAAGGCCTTTTCAACAAATACTTTCGACGGCTCAATTATTGTTCTTAACAGCGCCCTAATGCGACGTCTCGGTCAAAAAACTGAAGCCCTCGCGCTTATCAACAAATTGCTTGAAAAAGACCCGATTAACTTTTCAGCGATCTACGAAAAGGAGCTTCTCGAAGGTAATGGCTCAATGGCAAAATGGCATAAGAACATGCAGGATGTTGATAATAACTATATTGACATTGCATTAACTTATGTGAAGGCCGGATTGTACGACGAAGGACTAAGCTTGCTTTCATCACTGCAAAGTCCTGATAATCCACTTGTATATTATTACCTTGCCTGGCTTTACGAGAAAGTTGGTCAGTCGACGAAGGCGAAGGAAATGCTTTCAGAGGCAACCCGAAAATCTTACGATTATTGTTTCCCGTTCCGTGAAGAAACGCAGAATGTATTGGCTAACGCTGTTGAAAAAGACCCGAAGAATGCCGAAGCGTACTATTTGCTCGGCAACTTGCTGTATGACAAGCGTCCGGGTGATGCTATGCAGTCATGGCAGAAGGCTGTCGCTATAAAAAACAACTATCCGATGGTTTGGCGTAATCTTGCATTTGGAGAGTTTTTTCATAACAATAATATGAATAAAGCCATTGAATATCAGAAGAAAGCTATCGCATCTGACCCCAATTATCCGCGCTGGTACTCCGAGCTCGAAAGCTATTTCGATCTGTCTGAGCATGATTTCAAAGAATGTCTGGCTATCCTTGAAAAGAACAAAGATATCGTAAAAAAAGATGTAACAGCTCCTCAAAAGCTTGTTAAACTCTATAATCTGAACGGAGAATACGATAAGGCTATAGACCTCCTCAAAACGCATCACTTCCGTACCTGGGAAGGTGGAACAGAAATACACAATCACTATGTTGACGCCTTGGCGCTGAAAGGTCTGGAATTGAGTAAAGCCGGTAAATACAGGGAAGCGATTGAAATCTTCAACGATGCAATGCTGTATCCGGAAAATCTTGAAGTGGGAAAGCCACTGAACGATGGTCGTGCTGCCATGCTCTGGTATTTCATTGGTCAGGCCAATGAAAAATCGGGTCAGAAGACCAAAGCAAAAGAAGCTTATACAAAAAGTATACAGGCAAATAATGGTAGATGGCAGGACTTAGCTTATTATCAAGCAAAATCGTACGAAGCTCTTGGTCAGTCGGACAAGGCAAAGGATCTTTTCAATGAACTTGTCAAACGCGGAGAGATCATCCTTGAACGCGGCTCAGCCCGCACAGGTATAGCAGTAGAAGAAGCTGCGGATGAGAAAATTTTATTTTCACAGGCATACCTGTTACAAGCGCTTGGCAACAGTGGACTCGGTAACATATCCAAAGCAAAACAGATGTACGGGCAGGCGCTCAAATTGTACAGCAATAACCTTTGGGCTAAATATTACTTGTAAATAAAATAATTAATTCATTTCTATTTTTTTAACCTTTTATTTTAATAATTATCATGAAACAGACAAAACGAGATTTTATCAAAAATGTTGGCCTTTTAGGTGCAACAGGGATGTTAGCAGCCATGCCATCAGCAAGTGGACAGGTAATGGCAGGGGCGCAAAGTAAATCAGTATTCAATGTCAAGGATTTTGGCGCTAAAGGAGACGGAAAAACTTCAGACAGCGCAGCCATTCAGAAAGCATTGGATGCAGCCGGAAAAGTACAGGGTACAGCTTATTTCCCGTCAGGCAATTACAGGTGCCATGATTTAAAGGTATCGCCCTTTACATCGGTTTTATCTGAACCTCAATGGGCATATGGCCCTGATGCAGGCGCTGTACTTACCATAGACAGTGAAAGCGCCGATTGTGTGTTGAACATTTCACAAGCCTACGGTTGTCATATCCGTGGGATGTTTTTACGTGGAAACAGGAATGCACAGAAAATCCAGCACGGAATATTCCAAAACCACACGGAATATACACCAAAAGAAAATTCACCTATTATTGATGAAGTAAGCATTCACCAATTTTCGGGTAATGGAGTATATCTTTTAAGGATATGGCTGTTTATTATCAGGCACAGTATCTTTCATTCAAATAAAGGTCATGGCGTATTAATCAATGGCTGGGATGGGTTTGTTACCGATAATCAGTTTTCAGGTAATGGAAAGAGCGGTTTTGCTACTGAAGTAGGCGGTGGAGGCAGTACGGTTATGTTCACGGCCAACCGGGTGGAATGGAATGGCGAATATGGTTTGCATCTTGCCGGAGGCGATTGCTGGAATGTGACGGGGAACGCATTTGACAGAAATTATGGCGCTGCTGTCTGCGCTAATAGAATAAGCAATTCTACATTCACTGGAAACATATTCCGTAGAAACGGGAAGGATGCCAAAAATGTACAGGAAGGACTGGAAGAATCCTGCCAGATGCTGATTCAATCGTGCCGGGGAATTTCTGTTACTGGAAATACTGGAGCCGTAGGAAGGGACGATGGTGGAAGGGGTGTGTATACACCAAATTATGCATTCTGGTTAAAGGACAATTCGTGCAGTGTGGTCACAGCGAATGCGTTTTCTCGTGGCTATTTAAAAGAGATGATATTGGATAAAGGCGGAAACAAAACGGATTTCATGGTCAATAACAATGTCGGATCAATCTTTGAAATACCTAATTAACTATAAAAAAAATCAGATGAAAAATATAGTTTTTAGTATATTGTTGGCGCAAATCCTGTTGATGTTTTCTTGTGCCGGTGATAGCAAAATGATTGTAATCTTTGATGCAAAAGAAGGTGGTGAAGTAACTGAACAGGGCGTCACGACGGAGCTGAAAAATGGCGAGCTCTTTGTAACGACAACTACCGCTAGCACCAACCCTGGAATTGTGTTGAATGGTAAGTGGCGGCTGTATGAGAGCAGCGAAATGCTGCTTGTATTAACCAATCATGACGACCGGCCACTGACTTTGAGATGCAGGTTTGATTCTCCAGGTTCACCGGATATTGAGCGAAATTTTTCAACATCCAGCGTAACCGTTGCGCCGGGCGAAACACGACATTATTGTTTCAATCTTCCCATGAAAGTTCCGGCCTCTTTGAATGACAAGTTTTTTGGTATGCGTGGCAACCCCTTCACGATGCAAAGCGGTCAAAAAAGCGTTTTCGATCCACAGGACATTACCAAAGTGACTCTGTCTATGAACCAGACCGGAGTGGAACGTCGTTGGAGCGTCAAACTGATTGCTGCCCGGCCTGTGAAAGCCCTCTTTTTATCACACGTGCCTGAAGATAAATTTTTCCCTATGATTGACAAATTCGGTCAATTTATGCACCGCGACTGGCCGGGAAAGATTTACGACGACAATGATCTGAAAAAAGCGATTACGGTGGAAAAAGCTGACCTGGATGCCCATCCATCTCCCAAGGATCGTAACCGGTATGGCGGTTGGACGGCTGGCCCTAAACTCGAAGCAACAGGACATTTCCGGCCGGAAAAAGTAAACGGCAAGTGGTGGTTAGTAGATCCGGAGGGTTACCTGTTCTGGTCGCACGGCACAAATTGTGTCATCACCGGTAACGCTATTACACCGATCACCGACCGCGAATTTTATTTTGCCGATCTTCCTCAGCGTGGTGGACTCTATGCCTCGTGTTATGGAACAGGAAGTTCGCACATGTGGTACTACCAGGATCGCGGTGTTTACCAAACCTTCGACTTTTCAAAAGCGAATATTATTCGCAAATACGGCGAAAACTGGGAAAAAACATACAGCGATCTTGTGCATCAGCGGCTGCGAAGCTGGGGTATGAACACGATTGCCAACTGGTCTTCTCCTCAGTTTTACAGGATGCAGCGCACTCCCTACACAGAAAATCTCAGCATCGACGCCCAACCAATACGTGGCAGTGAAGGTTATTGGGGAAAATTTATCGATCCGTTCGACCCGCATTTTCGCCAGGCTATAAGAGCGTCTGCCATAGAAGCTGCGAAAACATCGGGGTCTGATCCCTGGTGTATCGGCTACTTCGTGCAGAACGAAATCAGTTGGGGTAACGAGACTTCGCTGTCGCTGGCAGCGCTTGTTTCGCCCGCTGATCAGCCTTCCAAAATAGCGGTAGTCAGTTTCCTTAAACAAAAATACGGTGACATCAAAAAATTAAATGCTGTGTGGCAGAGCCAATACAAAAGTTGGGATGCGCTGCTGCAGTCAACCGAAAAACCGGATGTTCAAACTACACGCGACGATATGGTTGAGTGCTACCGGCTTATTGCAAAGCAGTATTTCAGTACAATAAAGGAGGAACTGCATGCAGCCTGTCCGAATAAACTGTACATGGGTTGCCGCTTTTCAGGAGGAAATGATGTTGCAACATCTGAGGCAGCGAAATACTGCGATGTCGTCAGCGTCAACATATACAGGTACGATGTTGACAGTTTTAAATTGCCGGAAGGGTTTGACAGACCCTGTATCATCGGTGAATTCCATTTTGGCGCGCTCGACCGTGGGATGATTCATACAGGACTTTGCCCTGTCGAATCGCAGGAAGCGCGTGCAGCTGCATATGAAAAATATGTACGGTCGGCGCTTGGCAATCACTTCCTTGTAGGTACACACTGGTTTCAATTTATGGATCAGGCAACAACCGGACGTGGCCTGGATGGGGAGAATTACCAGATCGGCCTGCTGACCTCGTGCGACTCACCCTATCCGGAAACGATTGAAACATTACGAAAAATTGGTAACATCATGTACAATGAACGATATGGCGAACAAAATAAATAAGGATTTAAAAAAAATAGTCAATATGACAAAAAATACAGCCCTCGCATGCTTCCTGGCGTTACAGATACTGTACTTCTTTGCGTGTAGCGTTAATGACAATAGCATTGTTTTTTTTGATGCAGAAAAAGGCGGCGAGATAATAGAACAAGGCGTTACGACGGAGTTAAAAAATGGCGAACTGTTTGTGACAACCACCTCAGGCAGTTCGAATCCGGGAGTTGTATTTCGCGGCGATTGGCATCTGTCTGCAAGCAGCGAAATTCTTCTGGTGGTGAGCAACTATGGCGATCAACCGGTAACGTTGAAATGCAGGTTTGAATCGCCGCAATTGCCAGATAACACGCAAAACGTATCGAGAAGCAACACCCAACCCATGAAAGGGGTAAATGTTTCTCCGGGCGAAACACAGCATGCCCGTTTAAGGCTTCCGGTGAAAGTTCCCGACGCTTTGAAAAACAAATTTTTTGCCATGCGCGGTAATCCCTTTGGGATGCATCTCGACTTAAACAGCGCCTTCGACCCACAGGTGATTTCCCAACTGGTTCTTTATATGAACGAACCTAAAGGAGTGGAAACTTGTTGGAGCGTCAAACTGATCGCCGCTTTTCCTGTGGAGCCCGGTTTATCCCATATTCCGGAAGATAAATTTTTTCCTATGATCGACAAATACGGTCAGTTTATACACCGGGACTGGCCTGGAAAGATTTACCAGGACATCGACTTGAAAAAGGCATATGAAGTAGAACTGGCTGATCTGGCAGCAAATCCGTCACCCAAAGACCGCAGTAAATATGGTGGATGGACGGCCGGTCCGAAACTTGAAGCGACTGGTCATTTTCGTGTAGAGAAACTTGACGGCAAATGGTGGCTTGTTGATCCGGATGGTTTTCTGTTCTGGTCACATGGAACAGATTGTGTATCAACGGGAAACGCCACTACGGCGCTCACTGACCGCGAATTTTATTTCGCTGAACTGCCGCCGCGCGATGGACCGTATGCCTCGTGTTACGGAACTGGAAGTTCGCACATGTGGTACTACAAAGATCACGGCATTTTCCAGACCTTCGATTTTTCAAAGGCAAACCTTATTCGTAAATACGGCGAAAACTGGGAGGGAATCTACAGTAACCTCGTGCATCAGCGGCTACGAAGCTGGGGCATGAATACAATTGCCAACTGGTCGTCGCCACAGTTTTACCAGATGCAGCGAACGCCCTATACTGAATCGCTCAACGTTAGAGGTCAAGTGATAAAAGGCAGCCAGGGCTATTGGGGACAATTCATTGACCCGTTCGACCCGCAATTCCGCGAAACGATCAAACAGAGCGCCATGCGTGCTGCGCAAACATCCGGGCGCGACCCATGGTGCATTGGATATTTCGTAGGGAACGAAATTTCCTGGGGTAACGAAACTTCACTGGCTATGGCCTCGCTCGTTTCACCAGCCGATCAGCCGTCAAAAATTGCGGTAGTTGAACAGCTTAAAAAAAAATACGGGGACATTACGAAATTAAACACCGTGTGGCAAAGCAATTATGAAAGTTGGAAAGCGCTGTTGCATTCTACCGAAAGTCCAAACGTAAAAAATGCTCGCGAAGACTTGCTTGAAGGCCATCGCATGATTGCCGAATACTATTTCCGGGTAATAAGTGAAGAAGTGCATGCCGCGTGCCCGAACAAGTTGTATATGGGTTGCCGCATCGACAGTAATAACCCGGCCGCAACGTCAGCAGCAGCGAAATACTGCGATGTCATCAGTTTTAACAGATACGATGAACATCTCGACTATTTCGATTTATGGTTACCGGAAGGGGTAGACAAGCCTTGTATTATCGGCGAATTTCATTTCGGAGCGCTTGATCGCGGGATGTTTCATACCGGTCTTTGGCCTACCGAATCGCAGATTGCCCGTGCAGCGGCGTATGAAAGATACGTGCGGTCGGCTATCAATAATCGACACATCGTCGGGACACACTGGTTTCAGTACATGGATCAGGCAACAACCGGACGCAGTCTGGATGGTGAAAATTACCAGATTGGTCTGGTGACATCATGCGACTCGCCCTACCCGGAAACAATTGAAGCATTGCGAAAAATAGGAAATATCATGTATACAGAACGGTATAGAGGTGTAAGTAAAAAATAATTGAAAATAAAATGAATAAAGTAACTTTTTATAAGGGTTTGTTATCGATAATTTTCTGTATGCTACCGCTAATGGCTCATTCACAATGGAAAGATGACAGATCAAAACGTAATCTGGATATGTCGGTTTTTATCAACCAGGCAGGTTACCATCCAAATGCTGCAAAGTATTGCATAACAATACCCGGCGCTACTGAATTTGAAGTATTGAATGTTGAAACCAATACAGTGGTTTATAAAGGAATATTGGAGACAACAGGCAAGGATTTCGGTAATTATACAAAGGGGACTTTTACTTCTGTGGAAACTCCCGGCACGTATTATATTCGTGCCGGGAATATTCGTTCCTTTCCTTTCAAAATCTCGAAATATGTCTACGACGAACCGATGCAGTTGATTATTTCCTATTTTTCAAAACAGCGTTGCGGTAATAGCACAACTGGCTATCTAACCCCTTGCCATCTTGAGGATGGCTGGCGAAACGATAATCGTGAATACAAAGACGTTAGCGGAGGCTGGCACGATGCGAGCGACTTGCGAAGATGGGTAGGCGCCACGATCTATGGCATGGTGGGTATGTTGAGAATGATAGAAACCATACAGCCGGGTTGGGACAAAGGCCAGGTGAAAGATGAGTTGCTCTGGGGTAACCGTTATTTTCTAAATATGCAGGAACCGGCCGGTTATGTGATGTCTCACGTAGGTGGAGATCTCTATGAACATGGCGACAGCAATCGCTGGACGGACAACATCATGCACAACGATGACGACAGAGGTATTGAAACTAAGCCTTTGGACGATAGCGGACAATATACATTCGTAGTAGTGGAAGCATTGATGTCGAGATTTATGAGAAGTGAACCTGAATATTCGAGAAAATGTCTTGATGCTGCCGTCAAATGTTTCAACTGGTGTACTGATCATGTGAAAGATTATTCTACGGGAGTTGCCGGCAACGCTATGGTAGCTGCCATTGAGCTTTACAAAACAACCGGCGAGAACAAATACATCGATTTTGCTTACCGAATGGCTGACAAGATCGTCGCACGGCAAATTCCTGCCAGTACCGGTTCGCCGGTAAGTGGCTTTTTTAGAGATAATGATGAAGGTGAAAACTTTTATGCGCACATCTGGCAATCGGATTTTGCACTTATAGGGCTTTGTAAACTGGTATTGACTTTCCCGCAACGCCGCAATGAAAAATACATTAATGCTGTCAAACGTTATTGCGATGATTATCTTTTGATATTTTCCAATAAAAACGCATTCGGACTGTTGCCGTATGAAATATATACGAAAGAAACATCTGCCAGCCGTCAGCTGGATGGTGGTTATTGGTATAAATACTTTATGAATCCTGCACTTAGTTGGTGGGTAGGCATTAATGCGAATATTACAGGTAAAGGAGTTGGTCTTGCCATGGCATCACGTATTCTAAAAGATCCGAAATTTATGGCAATAGCGCAACGTCAACTCGACTGGATACTGGGAGCCAATCCGTTCGGAAACAGCACAATGATGGGTGTAGGGTACGTGCATCCGAAGAATCCAATTACCTATGTAGCGGAAAGTAAAAATGTTTTCAAACCATGGACTCCCCATATCCCGGGTGCCGTACTGAATGGTATCGGCGGCGACAAAAATGACATGCCTGATATGCTTCCCGGATCATGGCAAACAGGTGAATACTGGACGCCAATGATTGGGCTAACCATGTGGCTTATGGCAGAACTTACGTTGATGAATTAGGTCATGAAAAACAGAAAACAAATATTGTTGCTGGTATCCAGTGCATTGATGACAATATACACACTCTGTGCCCAGAATACAGAATATCAGTATTTGGGTTTCAATCCCGGTAAGACTTCCGGGAATGAGGAATGGGTTCAGACTATTCAAATTTTAGAACCTGCCTGCCGTTCAGAAGTCAGTGGGATGATCACTGTCAAATTCAAAGCGCCGGAAATGACAGAAGCGAAAGCCATGTGCTGGAGTCAGCCTACGGATGAGTTCCCGGATCATTGGGGGCACGACGTCAATTTAACGCCTAAAGGAATCAAATTGAGTAAAGATGCTACGGGATCATTCAAAGTAGATGTAACCAAATTTCCGGCCGGCCCGATGAATATCCGCATTTATGTGCATAACCGGGAAGGCAAGAAAGACTTTTTCGAACTGCAGTTGTACAACAGGGGCGGTGTAAAATGGAATCAGGGTATACCGGCAACAGACCCTCCAGGCGCCAGAGATTTAAAATTAGTTTTTGCGGATGATTTTGATGGGCCATTATCCATTTCCAACGATGGCAGAAATGCCAGATATAGCGCACATAAACCACGCTTTGGCGATTTCAGCGGATGGCCGTTTTCCGACGTCGACGGAGAAGATAATCCGTTTGAACAGGTAGATACTTACCTGAAAATCAAAGCTCGCAAAAGTGAAGGAACAAATGGCAGCACCGGACTGATTGCTTCAGTAAATATGGATGGCGAAGGTTTCTGGGTGAAAGCTCCCTGTTATTTAGAATGTCGGTTCACAGCCCAATCTGCGCCGGGTACCTGGCCTGCTTTCTGGACGCTTACTAAATTAGACCGGAATATTCCGGGCGATGAACTGGATATCGTTGAAGCTTATGGCGGAGTAGGAAAAGGAAATCCGAATCATGAAGGATATGAGGTAGTCAGTCATTTTTGGAGACAAATAGATGAAACCGGCAACAGGAAAAAAGAGTATCACAAAAGGGTGCCCATATTGGATTTGGGAGGAAGATCCTACTGGTCGCATACTTTCCATACCTATGCAGTTTATATTGGCCTGGACGAAACCGTTTATTATTTCGATAACATAGAAGTATTGCGCCATCCGACAAATGACGAATCTCGAAATTTCCCGCACATGTTCCTTATCAATTACGCTATTGGCGGTATTAGCAGATGGCCGGTTGATCTGGAGCGCTATGAAAACGGTTCGGATATGTACATTGATTATGTGCGGGTTTATGCCAAAGAATATCTGCAAAAGTATTCAATTCCGCCTCCATGTCTTCCAGCAAAAAAAGAAGTAGAAGGTGTCGATGAGAAGCCTGTAAAAGATCTTACCCGTCTTCCTGTCAATAACAACAAAGAGATTACCGGTAGGGACTGGTACATCAGCCAGACCTTTACCGACGAGTTTGACGGCCCTGTCCTTGATCGCGAAAAGTGGATCAACACCCACCATTATTGGAAGGGCCGCCAGCCTTCTATTTTTGAGGACAACAATGTGCGGGTCGATACTGACAGGAAGGAACTGATCCTTCGTACCGACTGGACTGACGAGCCGACCGAAAAGATGATACATTCCAATGCGGGCAACACCAACCTTGACAGACAGTACCGTAACTATCGGGCAGCAGCCGTCTCATCTATGAAAAAGACCGGTTACGGTTATTATGAGATCAAGGCGCGTACCGCTCCGGTAAGCATCACCAGCTCCTGGTGGCTACAGTGTAACGATGCGACTATCGAGATCGATATCTTTGAGCAGATAGGGAGGCCTAAGAAAACCTGGGACCCTAATGGCGCCACCATTTCTGTCGGAGGATTTATTTACCCCAACCAGAAATGGACTTTCCTGGGCAGGAAAGATATCAACACCGAAATAGACCTTACTGCCGGTTACCATATTTACGGCTTCGAATGGGGACCTCATTATGTACGTGCATACCTTGACGGTAATATTTACTGGGAAATGGAAAACAAATGGTTCTTCGAACCCATGTGGATGTTCTTCGACATGGAAACCTTCATTTGGCAAGGATATGCAGAAAAAGAAGATTTTATTTATTTTACAGATCCATTGACAGGAGAAACACGGTTCACTGGAGACTACTGTGTGCAATACATGCGTAAATGGATTTCCGAAACACCCCAATATCCTGGCCCTCTGATGAAATAAGTAATATAGAAAAATTCCAATCAAAATTTTATAAATATGATGATGAAACATTTTATTAAGATTGCTGGAAATATACTCTGGCAGAAGAATTTAAAAATTACCAAAAGAATAATTAAATTCTCTTTTTTGTTGTGTATTATCACTTTGCTGAATATGTATGCACAACAGGAAAATACCATCACCTGCTCTGTCATTGATGATGCTGGTGATAAAGCTTCGATTCCATGTCCGCTGGATTTTGGTAAATGGGAAATGATACCGGAATTCAGTGACGAATTTAACGGCTCAAAACTCGACGAAACGAAATGGTTTCCTTACAACCCAACCTGGAAGGGCAGGCAACCCGGTTTCTTTTCCAAAGAAAATGTTGAAGTCGATGGCGGCATGTTGCATCTTTTTGCCAAAGTGGAAAATCTGCCAGATTTGCCGGCGGGATACCACACATTCACAACAGCAGCCGTTCAGAGCAAAAATCGAATTCGATACGGGTATTTCGAAATTCGCTGCAGGCCGATGAATTCGGCGGCGTCCAGCGCGTTCTGGTTTTATGCCATTGATGATAAACTGTGGACGGAAATTGACGTTTTTGAGATCGGTGGGAAAGCGCCCGGCAAGGAGTTCAGTTACTTTACCAATGTTCATGTTTTCAAAACGCCGGAAACAGGTGACAAACATTGGAGTGATACATTCACCTGGATGGCTCCCTATCGTTTGGCGGATGAATTTCACACTTACGGCTTTCTCTGGACAAATGACGAATTAATATGGTATGTTGACGGCAAAGAGATTCGCAAACGAAATAATACCGACTGGCACCAAACCCTGACCATGAATTTCGATAGCGAAACCATGCCTGAATGGTTCGGATTACCTGATCCAAAAGACCTTCCCAGTGTCTTCTCAATTGATTATGTTCGTTCATGGAAGCGAATGGATGGAGATGAATCCACAATCGAACCGGTAAAGGAAGAGGGTAGATAAAATCAATCCTTAACCCGACTTGAAACTCCTTATACTCGGAAACGCGTAAGTCCGGTTTGGAGGCGATCTTCCGAAAACCCACAGTTGCAATACGGCGGGGCGTTGGGTGTTTAGCCTGCATTGATTTTTTTTGTCAAGAATGCCCAGGATTAGATATTTTGTTATCTTTGCCACGTTTTTTTTTAACCGTTGATGCAATAGTTGTACCATGATATACGGATTTGCAAGCAATTATCGGTTTAATTTTGAGCCATATTTTATGAAGTGTCTTCAATTTCAATCATCTAAAATGAAATTGAAGACACTCATGGCGAGGGGTTGGTTATCTTATTTATTCTTGTATTGGGCAATCGAGAGACTTACAAAGTTGTCACAATATAGTTTATCCACTTTTTTTATTTACGGATGAAACATACAATAATTTCATAACTAAAAAGAAATGACCTATTTTGACGACATGACGGCATTAATATCTCTGAAGGATGACTTTGAGGAAGCAAAGATTGCGTTCACTTGGATATTCGAAAAGTACTACGACCAGCTATACCTTCACGCAAAAACATTTGTAAGGAACTATGCAGATGCTGAGGATTTGGTTCATATTGTCTTATGGGTTTTATGGGAAAAACGTGAAATCATTAACATTACCACTTCGTTGCAGGGATATTTATATAAAAGTGTTCAAAATACCTGTTTAAAGTTCTTGGAATACAAGGAAGTACGTAAAAACTATACCAATAGTGTACACGAAAACAGCAATTCTTCACGGATTTATGACCACAATGATCCGGAAACCATACTGACAGCAAAGGAAAGGACAGATGAAATAGAAAATTCAATTGCTGCTTTACCGGAACAATGCCGAAAAGTGCTTATGTTATGGGCTGACGGATATAGTTATCAAGAAATTGCTGATTTAATTTGTATCACTATCGGTACTGTTCGAACTCATTTGACTCGAGGAAAAAATAAACTACGAGAAGTATATGCAAAATTGTGATAAAAAAAACGAAAAAAACTTCATCCTCATGTCATATCTTTTCCGACCTTAGCGATCTAATATGTAAGTTTTAACCATAAGGTTTAACCAAAAAAATAATTCGATGGAGAATGTAGGAAGATTTAGACTTACCCAACTCAGTAAAGAAGAGATGGAAAGGAGGAAATTAAATTTCCTTAGAGGCGGTAGAGGTAGTGATTGTTGTGGATGTAATGTTTGTGATGAATCACAATCTACAAATTCTAATTTTACCTCAAACGTTATTAGCGGTAGTTCTGGTGGAGGCAATAAATATTGCTGGGATCCAGATGGTGGTCCACTTTATCGCGATAATTGTTAATAGCAAATGATCCCGTTCGCATAAACACGAACGGGATTGATTCTATGATAAAAATTCATGCTCTAAATTTATCAAATATTTTATGAAAACAATAATTATTCTGTTAATAGCGAGTACCATAGCAAGTTGCGCCCATCGAAAAAGTCAAAATACTAATGAAGGGATGATGCAAAAGGATCCATCAGATGAACTCACAGTCATTCAAGTGGAAAATGCAATTTCATCATCTAAAGATATTTATCGTTTATCCGACATAGCGGAACGGATAGAATATATCCCGCTTGAATTTACTCCTGAATGCGCCGTTGGCAATAGAATATTTCAGATGTACATTGCATCAGATGATATTTTTATTTTAACAGCACAGAGTGGCAGCAATGACCTGTTTCGTTTTCACAAAAATGGTAAATTTTTGAATAAAATCGGAAAACGTGGAAGAGGTCCCGGGGAATATTTAGATGTTTTAAATTTTGCAATTGACACAACAAAACAACACATCTATATGAATTCCAACTGGCAACCTAACATCATTGTTTATGATTACAATGGAAATTATCTACATACAATTAAGAAAAATTATACTTCCTCAAATCAATTATATTATTTGCCGGAAACGAATGAGTTGGCACATGTAGGATTGGCTATGAATTTTGCTGATCCCAACACCTTTTTTATATCTGTCACAGATTTAGAAAATAACAATATTTTTCACAAAAAATTTTTAGTCTCTTCAATGATTACTCCGTCTCAATGGGTAAATGGGGGACATGAGACTACATTTCAGAGCAGTAATTCGCTATTGTTAATGGATGGAATGAGCGACACTCTTTATAGTTATTCTCATGGCATCTTGAATCCGTATCTTGTTTTAAATTATGGGAAATACAAAATGAAATTGAATGCTATGCTTTCGTATGCCAACAACAAACAAGCATTTGACAATATGATATTCACAAGTATTATTGCAGAAACATCCCGCTATTTATTTCTAAAACTTGCTCAAGGGAATGGGAAACAGTATCTGTTGCGATACGATAAACACAGTCGAGAATATACAACATTCGATGTTAGGAAAGAAGGAGACAATCCGGTTGAATTAATCTATAATGATGTAGATGGAGGACTTCCTGTTATTGGGCGTGCTATTCCCAGATATAATCAATTGTCGCGTATAGTAGATGCCTTTTATATGAAAGAGACGCTTACCTCAGAATATTTTACCAAATCAGAGGCAATTGATACACAAGCAAAGGAACGATTGAAAAATTTGGTACATTCTTTGGGTGATGAAGATAATCCAGTAATAATGAAAATTATACTAAAATGAGAAATTTTGGAAAACCAGAATGTCCTTCAGGAAGATTGACTGCTGAAACTGTGAAACATCACTTTGCTAATACCCGGCAAATAACTTTAGAAGTTACTGATGCGTGTAATCTTCGATGTATGTATTGCGGAGTAGGTAATATGTACGATACACATGACAGAAGAGAAAACCGTTCTTTAGATTTCAAATTGGCCATTGTAATTTATCTATGTCGTCTTGTAAAAATGCAAAATTTGTTGTATACCGAAAAAAGAGAATCAACAAAATTTAAATTTAGCATAGAAACAATAAAAAAACATTTATCTGAAAAGGAGTTTAATTTTAACGATTGTGGTTTTTCTTGGGGCAACACATCAAATGAAATCGCTTTGTTTGTGAGCATTTCATGTACACATTGTGGAAATGCAGTTAGATTATTAAAAAAGACAATGGAAATATATCCAGATTTTACATATCGATTAATATTCATAAACGAAACTGAAACGCAATCAATTGTGCATCATTTTATAAAATTATGGAAAACAATACAAAAAAATGAATTTTTCAAAATGCTGGATAGATGGTACAATATACCCGATAAAACCTATGAGGTGGGGTGTAAAAAATGTTACAATTCTCTATAATAATTTCGTTCCATTATTTTATTTAATTCTATTTTTTCAGCAAATAAAGTTTTCTTTATATTCTTTGTTTTCCAA
>Ga0209737_10001527_pt1 | contig 16539 bp, 15 predicted proteins | sample TergutCu122P3_FD_187284 | JGI IMG/M metagenome (GOLD analysis project Ga0209737, IMG submission 187284) | Cubitermes ugandensis P3 segment gut microbial communities from Kakamega Forest, Kenya - Cu122 P3 (SPAdes) (version 2) | ecosystem: Host-associated > Arthropoda: Insects > Digestive system...
TTTATATGAAGTATAGCCGGCTAAGTTTTTTGCAATTTTATAGTCGCGTTCTAAATTTTTCTGCCCCTGGCAAAACCGCCAATAAATTTCTTCACCCTTACAATGAAAACTCAAAACCGCGCAAGGGGAAATTTTTTTTGTAAAATTGTATAAGGCCAAATTTTCGTTTTCGGACAACGGAAATTCGCCGATATAATCGGACGGCGCGGGACAAAATTTATTAAGAGTCCCCGTACCCCATCTTGCCGGAAAATTTGTGTTTAAATCAACGCCGCGGATATTGGCTTTCCAAAGCGAAAAATCCTCGTTGCATTTATTGATTTCTAATAAGAATTTTCTATTTAAGTAAGTTCGGACACTGTTTAAGCCTTTTAAACACAGTTCTACGCCGTCTATATTAAGCATCGGCAAAAAGTATATACAGCGGTCCTGCTGTTTTTCCCTTATGTGCTTTTGCACATGATGATAACTGAGAGCACAAGTTATATGTTCTCTGGCATGAGTACCGTAAACGCAAATGACGGAAGGGTTAAGAGGATTCCCCGCTTTTACCACGGGAATCAGGTTTCCTAAATGAGTACTTCCGATATAAAAAACATCTGCGCCCAAGCTTTCGTATAATTCTAAATCGTTTAGCAGCCTGTCGTAACCGTACATATCTTAAGGTATGCCGGGCCAAACTTTTTGGTTAAATAACGAATATCCGCAAGAATGTCATCAGCACCGCAAGCACTATGCCGGGCAATGCGTATAACATTGATTTTTTTCTGCCTACCAAAAGGCCGTTGGTGTTATACTCTTTTAGAGCGTCGTCATCAAAATCGCTCTTTTGAATTTCCTGATTTTTGAACCGCTTAAAAACATATATAAAACCGCCAATCAAAAGCCCCGTCCCTATTACCGATATTAATAAAAACACAAGCGCCGTTTGTATGTTGAAAGCGTTTGATTCGCCGAAGGAATCGGAGGATCGAAAGCTTAAAATAAATGTTATCAGCACGGAAGCAAAATTATTTATAAAATGCACTATCATTGCAGGAATTACCGAACCTGTCTTTTTAACTAAAACCGCCATAATTAAACCGCATAAAAATGTATTTACAAACTGAGGAAAATACATGTGCATAATCATAAACAACAATGAGCTTATAACAATTGCCCATCTTTTTGAGAATACTTTGGAAAATCCCGATAATACCGCTCCTCTAAATACGGTTTCTTCGGTTACGGAAGGCAAAACACACATTATAAAAATTGCGGCAATAAAAGTTCCCGCGCTGTTTATATCAAGTGAACTTGACTCAAAGGGATACTTTATTATTTCTAATAAAGCCGAAAAAAGATAGTTTACAATTAAAAGCGCTAAAAACATGCCTGCTGCCAAAACTATAAACATAATGTAATCTAAAAATTTAAATTTGACATTCAAGCCGTTGGACTTTACAATGCTCAGTTTATTCTTTCTGAAGTAAAAGAAAATAACAAAAAACAACAACACATACATGCCACCCTGTAAAAACCAATTCATAAGCGCATTCTTACTTATCTCTTGCGCGGTTAAACCTATACCGGTACCTATTAAATTAAAAACAAAGCCCAGTAATAACTGCGCAACTACAATGGCTCCGATAAAAAACGAAAATAGAACACCCGAATCTTTTTCGTCATAGTAATCTCTAAATGTTACCATGTTCCGTTCTCCTATTTCTTTAGCAAAATTAAAGTTAATTTAAACATTAAATATTTTGCTGATTCTATGCTGCGCCGCAATACTGACGGCAACATCTTTCTCTGAAAATTTATTGTCTCTCAGTTTGCTGCAAATTTCACAAAATGCCAACTCAGGCAAATTGTTTTCCTCGCTAAGGTGCATAAGCATAATTTTTGTAGCACCGTTTTTGGCCGCAACTACAGACAGTTCCGCCGCCTGAGCGTTTGAAAAGTGCCCGACGCCCGATAAAATGCGGCGCTTTAAAAAATACGGGTAGCGCCCGTTTTTTAACATATTGATATCGTGATTGCTTTCAACTAAAAGCATGTCAACACTTTTAATAAAATCTTCCACCGGTTCTGCGGCATGCCCCAAATCCGTTAAAACCGCCAGCGATTTAAAACCGTCAAAAAATTTAAAACCGCTGCAATAGTCGCTGTCATGCTCTAAGGGTATACTTTCTAAAAACAAATCGTTTAACTCTAAACTGTCTTCAAATTCTATAATGTCGCAATGCGTGCAAATTTTATTCAAAATTCCGTAGCCCGCTTTGTTTACAATAGCGGCCGCTTTAAATCTTCGGCAAAACGCATCGATGCTTTTAACATGGTCAACATGATTATGGGTGCTCAAAACATAATCAATAGAATGCGGATTGACCCCGATAAAATTCAGACGTCCTTCTATTTCTCTTAATGTAAATCCGGCGTCTACTATTAATTTTACATGTTCGCTTTCAATGTAAGTGCAGTTGCCTTTACTCCCCGACCCTAGCGAACAAACTTTTATAGCCATGCTTTAATTATACTAGATGAAGTTTACATTGGCAATTAAATCTGCTATAATTTATGTGAAAGAACATTCATCGCCGGATACAACCTACGTGTGTCAAGTCAGCTAAGTCATGTACGTGAAGTACATTCCTGTCGCTGACATTGACACCTGTTGGTCGTCTGCGGCGCGACTGTTCTTTCACATTAGTTATAAAGTCTTTTTAAACTGTAAATTTTTCATTTTTGTCAGGAATACTATGAGAGAGATAAGTTCGGATTTAATAGAAAGCGCAATTTACAAATTGGCGGAACAAGCGTGTTGCGAGCTTTGCGAGGACGCCTACGCAGCGCTAAAAAACCTCAAAGGGATTAAAGGAAATCAAAACGCGGAGTTTGCCGTTGACTGCCTTATAAAAAACGCGGATATTGCAAAAAAAGAGCGTATCGCCGTTTGCCAGGATACCGGTATGGCGGTTGTTTTTTTAGAGCTCGGGCAGGATGTTCATATCAGCGGCAAAAATTTAAACAATGCCATCAATGACGGAATTTATAAGTCGTATAAAGACAATAGTTTTCGAATGAGCGTTTTAGACCCTATAAGCCGTGTTAACACAAACACAAATACTCCGGCGATTATCCATACCGAAATTGTAAAAGGCGAAAATATAAAAATAACTTTTATGCCGAAAGGTTTTGGCAGCGAAAATATGACAAAACTTTTTATGCTCTCTCCGGCCGAAGGGCTTACGGTTGCATTAGAAAAAATTGTTGATGCGGTCAAGTACGCAGGCTCATCGCCCTGCCCCCCCGTTGTGGTGGGCGTAGGCTTTGGCGGAACGGCGGAAACGGCAATTTTACTTTCTAAAAAGGCGCTGTTTCGAAAAATAGAATCTAATAATGCCGATCCGGTTTTAGACAAATTAGAAAAAGATTTACTGAAAAAAATTAACAAACTGAATATTGGTCCGCAAGGCTTTAAGGGAACTACGGCACTGGCCGTTTTTATAGAAAAGTTCCCGACTCATATAGCAGCCTTCCCCGTGGGTGTGAGTATTCAGTGCAATTGCGTTAGGAAAGCTGAAATAGTATTATAATCAAGGAATTATCGACAAAAATTGCTTGCAAGTTTTTGCGATAATGACGACGGTTTCAACAAAAGCGGCAATATTAGTTGCAACGCGTATACGCGAAAATTCGTAAGAATTTTACGCTTTTGTTTTAATTTGGATTTAAGATAAATGAATGATAAAGAGAAAATAAATTACACAAAAATAATTACTTATACTGCGGTATATACAGCTATTGTATGTATTTCAACTATGTTCTTAAAAATTAATTTTGCTTACGGCTACATAAACTTAGGAGACGTTTTTATAATTGTAGGCTGTTTCCTGTTATCATTTTACTGTATACCTGCGGCAGGCATAGGGAGCTTTTTATCGGATATTTTAACAGGTTTCGCAGAATATGCTCTGCCGACTTTGATAATCAAAAGTCTTATGGCTCTTACAATTGTTTTGATTTTTAACAAAAAATATAGTTTCTACAGGGCTTTAACCGCGGCGATTTTGTCCGAAGTTATTATGATTTTAGGCTACAGCTTTTATAGATTTTTTTTATACGGCTTTGCCGTCGCCGTCGGGCAAATGCCGTTTGAAGCTATTCAGGCGGGCGCGTCCATAATTATCGCTCCAATAATTATACACTTTTTATCTAAAAGTAAATTAATAAATAACCTTAAAAAATAATTATATCTAATCAGCTTGCAAATAGTCAAAGCTATCGGATAGATTTTGAGAAATACGGTACGTAAAATTTACAGGAAAGAAAATGATAACTTTAAACTTACCACTGAATGAAAAAGTAATAAAAAGCTTAAAGGCGGGCGACCAAGTACTTTTAAACGGCGAAATCTTGACCGCAAGAGACGCTGCGCACAAACGAATTTTTGACTGCATTCAAAAAAACCGGCCTTTGCCCGTCGAACTTAAAAATCAAATTATATATTACACCGGCGCCTGTCCCGCAAAAAAAGGCTATGCGCTCGGTTCGTGCGGGCCGACAACTTCGTCACGTATGGATCAATATACTCCGACTCTTTTAGATTTAGGGCTGAAAGCTACTATCGGAAAAGGCGACCGCGGTAAATGTGTGTATGAAGCCATTAAAAAACACTGCGCAGTTTATTTTGCCGCAATCGGCGGAGCCGGCGCACTGTACGCAAAATGCGTAAAATCTGCCGAGATTTTAGCGTATCCCGATTTAGGCGCGGAATGTATTATGCGCTTATCGGTCGAAGACTTCCCCGTAATAGTCGCCATCGATTATCTATCCGATTCTATTTATAAGTAATCTAAAAACGGCAAAAATCCCTTACAAAAGACAGCAAAAAAGACCTCCTGCATTTTTAACATAAGAGGTCTTTTTTATCGCTTTTTTAGAGCCTGTCAAAAAAGAAATTACTCATTTAGTTATTAAAATAGAGCCCTTTAAACTGCAAAATTTTTAATATTTACAAATATTCCGGCTAATAGAGTCTTAAAATCTGCCTTGTTAACAGCAATTACAATCGCGCTGCTTTTTTCTAAAATTGTTTCCGATATAACCGCATTCACACCGTCGCTTGTCAGTTTTATTATAACATTGCCGTTTTGGTCCGTTCTGTAAACATCCGCGGTTCCGCCGGAATCGCTGCAAACTTTTAACCTCGCAAGGAGTTCAGCCGTCGGATGTCCGTAAGTGTTTTTGCCGCCGACAGGTATAACCGCAATTTCAGGCTTTACTACATTTAAAAAATTCGTACTTGTCGAAGTTCTGCTTCCGTGATGCGCAACCTTTAGAATGTCTACATTGTAATCTACACCGTCGTCTTTAGTTTTTTCAAAAAAAACTTCCTCTGTAATTAAATTAGCGTCGCCTGTAAACATAATTTTTTTATCTAAAAATGTCAGCATCATTATAGGCGAAATGCTATTAATTGCTTCGGCATTGCCCGATTTAACCCTTTTATAGTCCTCAGGATACGGCGTTACAAAATCCATATAATAGCCAAACTCCGAATTTTCAAAATCACAATCGAAGTCAGATTTGCAAACAGTCGCGCCAGCATTTTCTTCTTCTAAAACGGCTTCAACAAAAGTTCTGTAAACAACAGTGGTAATTGTGCTTGTTGAAACATCTGGCATAAAGATTGTTTTTATCTCGTAATTTAATATAACATCGTCCAAACTTCCGCAATGGTCCTCATCCGTATGCGTCAGCAGTAAATAATCGAAAACTTTTATTCCTAAATTGTCTATGTAATTTAAAACCGCATTCCTTGCCGAGCGCGGACCGCCGTCTATAATCATTGTCTTACTATCCGGAAGCTGTATTATAATACAATCGCCCTGTCCTACGTCCACAAAATGAATAATTAATTCGCCTTCATTATGTTTGACAATCTTTGGCTGCTCGGGCTTGTCGCCGCACCCGAAAACTAATGCGGCTATAAAAATAAACATAAAGGCAATACCAATCAGTGCGCTTTTCTTCTTTTTTGTGTTATTAGCTGACATAAATACCTCCAAATCAATTATTAACATTCTATGAGAAGATTACTAAAGCGGGATTAAGCGCGGCATGATGTGTTAAGCAATAATACTTTTTTATTTTTTAATCTTTAATAATTCCTTAATGGCCGGCATTTGAGCCATTGTAGCGTCGTAACCTATTTGAATCATATCTTCCATTCCGTCAAGGCTTGTCGCTTTGTACTTAGATAAATCGGGATTAATCATTATGTCCGAATTTACTATTCCCTTAACGGCCGCCGATTTCATTGCAATTCTAAATGTTGCAAAAAGAACGTCTAAAAGTTTAACAGAGTTAGTACCGTTGCCTCTTGTGCTGTTTAAATCTATACTTACTACAACCTCGGCGCCCATAGCGCGTAAGACATCTGACGGAATCGGATTAGAAAGCCCGCCGTCAACTAAATTATAAAAACCGTATTGTACGGGCGAAAAAATTCCCGGAACCGCGCAAGAAGCGCTGACAGCCTTTGCAATCGGGCCGTTTTTTAATACAACCTCGTCTCCGCTGACTAAATCCACAGCAACCGCGGCTAAAGGCTTTTTAACCTCTTCAAAAGTTATGTCGCCTATAATTTGCCGGACTACCTTTTCTATATTAGCGGAATTTGAAGAAATGAAAAACAATTTGCTGTTTCTTACATCCTTTGCCCTGATAGTTTTTAAATACTCATATATTTTTTGACTTTTTAATCCGTACGCGTAGAAAGCTGCGGCCATTGAACCTACGCTTGTTCCCGCAACGTAAGAAAAGTCTATGCCGCACTCTTCAAAGGCCTTAACGGCGCCAAGATGCGCCGCGCCTCTTGTTCCGCCGCCGCCAAAAGCGATGCCGGCTTTAACTTTTGTAACTGTTTTTTTAACCTCAGTTATCGCTTTTTCTGTTATCTCTTTTGATTTTCCAAACATATCTCCCGCCAATGTAAAATATTTTTTAACACAATTAACGCTCTTTTAACACTCGCTGCGCATTATCATTTATAACTTCCGCGCGTCATTAATCGATACTTTATTATCATGCGCGATTTTTTCTAAATCATCAAACTCTAAACTTTCCTTAAAAAAACCCGGTTGCGTTATTCTTTTGCCCTTAACTTTACCGTACTTTGTTTGCTTTGTAAAACTTTCTCTTTTTAACATATACCTTTGTTTAACAGAATATCTTAAACCGATTGTTGCGGTATTGGAAAAAATAATTTCCGTCATTTTTTCTAAATCCGCCTTTTTACATAAAACTTCTAATTTATATGCCGGCCGGAACTTTTTCATAAAAATCGGAGTAAAGTAAACGTCCAAAGCGCCGCTTTCCATCAACAATTTTGCGCAATAACCTAAATCTTCCCCTACTGTATTATCTATATTGGTTTCGATTTCCAAAATCTCATCGGTTTCATAATTACCTATTATATCTGTTTTCTGGCTTTCTAAACTCTCCAATAAATAAACGGTTAACGCATTTGGGCGGATTTTAAAATCAGTTTTTCCAAAGCCTACACCGCTGGATACAAATGTTCCTTTAAAATTATCGTCAAATTTATTAACTATTGTTTTAATAATTGCGGCGCCGGTCGGCGTAGCGGTTTCAAACTTAAGCTCGTCGCGAAAAACAGGCATACCTTTTGTTAAATTTACTACCGCCGGAGCCGGAACATTCAAAACGCCGTGAGCGCATTTAACAGTGCCTCCGCCTAAATTTACGCTTGAACATATAACCATTTGAGGATTTATGCCGCAAAATAAAACAGAAAAAGCCACAATGTCCACAATGCTGTCTGTGGCGCCGACTTCGTGAAAAGCAATTTCTTCAACAGGTTTTTGATGTACTTCGCTTTCGGCTTTTGCTAAATTTTCAAAAATGCCTAAACTTAATTTTTTAGCATGGTTTGAAATTTTGGAATCGTTTATAATTTTTTTAATATCCGATAATTTTCTATGCCCGTGCTCACCTTTATGGCCTTTATGTTTATGATTTATAGTATTTGGACTTTTGATTATATGTTCATGAGTTGTAGTAATAGATGTTTTCATATGCTCATTTGTCGCATTTAAATTTACAAAAAAATCGCCGCCGAAAATTCCGAATTTATTATGCGTTTTATAATCCAAACAAAACTCGTCATTTAAATTCAGGGTTTTCAGACTATCGGACAATTCTTCAAACGACATAGCATTTAAATTCAAAAGAGCGGCTGCCGCCATATCTCCGCTTATTCCGTTTTTTAAATCAAAGTACAAAGTTCTCATAAAATTATCCTAATTATTAATTAAAGCTTCACTGCTTATTTATAGCAGAATAAAAATATTCGGTTGCTTTAGTTGGAATGTTATATTTTTTACCCATTCTTATAATTGTTCCGCCGAATAAATCTCCTTCATTTAAAGAAGCTTTTCGTTCAACGTCTCTTTGATACGATGTTTTAGTGTCAAAGGCAAAGTTTTTAGCTTTATTCAGCGAATCTTCTACAATTGAATCCTTTAAAACTATTCCGGCGGCCTTTGATAAAGCATAAGCTTCTTCCATAATACTTCTTACTTCTTTTCTTAATGTCTCGTCGGCCATAATTTCGCCGAAAACCTTACCTGAATAAGCCGTATATATACCAAATCCCGCCATGAAAATAAACTTTTCCCAAATCGCGGAAAACGCGTTTTTATACCAATTATATTTAATGCCTGCTTTGTCAAAAAAAGCAAGTAAATCCTTTGGCACAACCTTTGGATACTTTGGATCTTTTCCGATATGAATAATTCCATTACCGCCAAATTGCGTTACGGTACCCGGCTTTTCTATTGCGCTACTTATATATACGCAAGTAGGAAACACTATTCCGCAAAAAAGATGTTCCCTAACTCTTTCATAAATATCCACACCGTTTAAAAGCGGAATAATGTACGTGTCATTTTTGCAGTTTACTGATACTTCTTTAATTGCGCCAACAAGATCATAACTTTTTACACAAACTAAAATAAGGTCGGCAACCGGTAGTTCCTTATATTTTTCAACCGCTTTTGAAGGCTCACAAATAATTCCTTTTTCTTCAACTGTATTGAGTATAAGCCCGTTATTTTGCACTTCTTTTAAATGCTGTCCGCGGCCTACAAAATAAACCTCATAATCCTTGCTGTTTTTTAAAATTGTGTTTGCTATTTTACCGCCGTAAAATCCGCCAAGGCCGCCAATACCGAACACGCATATTTTTTTAATCATATTTACCTTTCACTTGTAATCCAATCAACTATTCAAGCCTTCTTCACATATTATATGTTCCTTTAATTATATGCGCATTTGTCAAAAATTACAAACATTTTACCGCATATTCTAAGCCATAATCATAACAAGTTTTAACATGAAAAAAAGAGCCCCTAAAGACTCTTTTACATCCAATCCGAATAAAACTAAATACTGCAACATACCAAATCTATGAAGGGCTAGGCGCGCCATAGACGGGTAACAGGTGGCAAGTTGCCGACGGGAGCGTATTTTCATACGTGACCAAGGCAACCTTGGCACACGTAACCCGTATATGACGATGCCTAGCCCCTCATAGCGATAATTTTGGCAGCGGCATAAGCAGCCCCAAACCCATTGTCTATATTAACTACAACCGTACCTGCAGCGCAGGAATTAAGCATTGATAAAAGCGCCGCAAGTCCGTTAAAATTCGCGCCGTATCCTACGGAAGTCGGCACCGCAATTATAGGACAGTCGACTAATCCGCCAATAACGCTCGCAAGCGCGCCCTCCATTCCGGCAACAACAATTATTACGCTGAATTTTTTTATAGCTTCTAAATTAGCGAACAACCGCTTAATGCCGGCTACTCCGCAATCGTAAAAAGCCCGGCTTTCAATTCCCATAGCTAAAAGCGTTTCTCTTATTTCTTCGCAGACATAAAAATCCGACGTACCGGCCGAAACCACGGCCGCTTTATTTTTATATTTAATTATGTTATCCTTATTAAAAACGCATAATTTTGCGTCATAATTAAAACGAACATTTTTAAATTCCCGCTCTATCATCTTAAACTGCTCTTCGCTTAACCTTGTTGCGATAATATTTTTTTGTTTGTTATCAATCAGTGTTTGAATTATTTTCTTTAAATGTTCGCAGGATTTGTTTTGCGAAAAAATAACTTCCGCATGTCCGCAACGACTCTTTCTTTCTAAGTCAACCTTTGCAAAACCTAAATCCGCAAACGAAGATGAGGATAACGCATTTTTCGCATCCTCAACAGAAATCTCTTTATTATACAATTTTTCTAAAATTTCTTTTATGTCCACTTTTACATACCGTCTTATGCTGATTTGTGCATATATAAAAAATATTAATAATACAAAAAGGTTAATAAACTTTTAGAAGTGGCCCAAAAGCTTGTTCAGACGGGCAACAGTTGACATTTTGCGCGCCCCGGAGTGTACTTAGCGTACACGACAAGCGCAAAATATCAAGCGTAGCCCGTATCAACATGCTTTTCGGACACTTCTAAAGACCGCTCAACTTATAGCCGCCTAAGTCTAATGTTATAATTTTAAATTGATCTTTTAATTTGTCAAACAATTTATGCATTGTTGCCGGCTTTAAAGTATCAAAATCTTTTAAAGATAACTCCAGCCGTAAGATATCGTCGTTTACCCTGACTCGAAAACCTTTAAAACCAAATTGACCAACAATATTTTCACAAGTCTTAACTTTTTCAATAAGTTGAGAAGTTATAATTTGCCCGGTTTTTATTCTTGAAGCATAACAAGAGTTAGGCGGTTTTCCGGCGGTCTTGAGTTTAAAAAAATCGGATATTTCCGCAATGTCTGTTTTATTTATTTTACATTCTATATACGGATGAAGAACATATAAATCCGAAGCTACTTTTAACCCCGGCCTGTAATCAAGCAAATCCGACAAATTGGCGCCGTCAGCAATATTGAAAATTTGTATATTGTTGGCTTCTTTTATAACTGCATTTAATAAAACCGATTTACAATGCGCGCACCGCATACTATCGTTTGCCGCAATTTCTTTAGTAAATATGTCTATTTTTAAAATTTTAATATTATATTTACCAATGAGGCTTAAAACATCGGACCTATCCTCTTCGACTACAAACTCTGTGTCGCAAAATATGCCGACCGCGTTGTCTTTTCCTAAAACTTCCGTACAAATATGCAATAGCAAAACACTGTCAGCACCGCCGCTCAAACTCACCGCGACGCTTTCTAATTTACTGATGTACTCTTTTAAATTATACAGTTTAGTAATGTCCATAATAAAAATTCCCAACTTATAATTTAGACTTTTTTAGACCAAAAAGACACAAAGAGTGATTAAAGAAGATTTTTTAAGATATTCAATAATAAATAATTAATCAAACGATTTACTGCTATAATTCGGCGACTCTTTGGTAATTGTAATATCGTGCGGATGCCCTTCTATTAAAGACGCGTTTGTAATTTTGACAAAATTTACTTTGGTTTTTAATTCTTCTATGTTTTTCACGCCGCAATAACCCATTCCGCTTTTTAATCCGCCTATCATTTGGAAAACTATATCGGACAAAGGCCCCCTAAACGGTACCCTGCCTTCAACGCCCTCGGGAACAAACTTAGTGTTTTCTTCCTGAAAATACCTGTCTTTCGAACCCTGTGTCATAGCTCCCAAAGAGCCCATTCCTCTATATACTTTAAAGCTTCTGCCCTGAAAAATTTCAACATCGCCGGGGCTTTCGGTAGTGCCGGCAAACAAACTTCCTATCATTACGGCCGATGCTCCCGCCGCTATTGCTTTTGGAATATCGCCGGTATTTTTAATACCGCCGTCGGCTATTATTGTTTTGTTAAGTCTCGCGGCAACTTCCGCGCAGTCTAAAACCGCCGTAATTTGCGGCATTCCTATTCCCGATACTATTCTTGTGGTACAAATAGAGCCCGGTCCCATCCCCACTTTAACTACATCGGCGCCGCATTCAATTAAATCGCGCGTGGCTTCCGCCGTCGAAACATTTCCGGAAATTAAAGGCACCGTCGGAAATTTGGCTTTTATTTTTTTGGTCATCTCTAAAACTTTTTCGGAATGCCCGTGCGCCGTATCTAAGGACAAAATGTCAACCTTATTCTTAACAAGTTCCTCTACCCTTTCCATTGTGTTTGCAGCGGTTCCGACCGCCGCGCCCACCAAAAGACGCCCTTTAGAATCCTTAGCAGAATGCGGATACTGAATGCTTTTTTCTATATCCTTAATGGTTATTAAGCCTTTAAGCATAAATTTTTCGTCTACTATCGGCAGCTTTTCTATACGATGCTTGCCAAGTATTATTTGAGCCTCTTTTAAAGAAGTGCCTACCGGCGCCGTTACTAAATTGTCCTTTGTCATAACATTGGATATCGGCTGATTATAATTAGTTTCAAAGCGCAAATCGCGGTTTGTTAAAATTCCGACTAATTTGCCTTTTTTAGTTATCGGAACTCCGCTTATACGGAACTTTCTCATCAGCGCCACAGCTTCACTCACTAAATTTTCCGGATCCAAAAAAAACGGATCGGTTATAACGCCGTGTTCGGACCTTTTAACTCTGTCCACATGCACTGCTTGTTCTTCTATCGACAAGTTTTTGTGTATTATGCCAAGTCCTCCCTCTCTTGCAATAGCAATAGCGAGCCTGTTTTCGGTAACCGTGTCCATTGCCGCCGAAATCAGCGGAATATTTAATTTTACGGTGTCGCATAAACTCGTAGCCACGCTGACTTCGTTAGGCAGAACCTTGGATCTTCTGGGAATCATCAGAACATCGTCAAATGTTAGCCCCTCTTTTATAATTTTTGAGCCTTCTTCTACAATTTTAGGCATATATCCTCCTCGCAGGAAACATTCATCGCAGATAAAATCTATGTTTAGCCGTATTCACAAATCCTTGTTCGGCAACTTTAGCATCTTTATGCGAATATTGCGCATGATAAACACTAAAAAATTAACATTTAAATATAAATAGATGAAATTTATTATACATCAACTAATTTTTTTAGTCAAGTTTAAAATCAAAAGTTGAGTTATATTTTGTAACCGCTAAAAGCCAAAGGACAGCCTCTGATTTTTTGCCATTGCTAAATTTTTAGAATCTAAGCACAAAACCGACTTATTAATTTAAGTCGGTTTTGTCTCCTAATTTGCATATAGGTTCTAGCTTGATGTCAAACCAAATACGGCTCTTAATTTTACTTTATTAGCTGTAGCGGGACTTTCAACCGCAGCTGTTACTTCCGCTAAATTATTCGGATGCACATTGAATTTTATACCCGTCATATACGAAATATCCAAAAGCGAAGATACGCTTAATTCACTTATCAGAGCGGCTATGGTTCCGCCTCCGTCATACGGCGAGTTCTCTAACTTTGCTACTTTATCCATTAGTGACAACGTGGCGGCGGGATCGCTTATGCTTTCAATTAATGCGGGAAAGTCAACATCGCTAAAGTCTCCTCCTAATTGGCCGGCTAAGGCCTCTCCTAAATCCTGAACCATTTCAGGCGGTAAATTCTTCAGAGCTTCTAAAATATCTTCAATGTTGCCTTTCAATTCCTCTAAACTCATGCTTTCAAAATCCATATTCTGCAGTTTGGAAAAGGCGTTAATTAATTTTATTATGCTCCCAAGGTCGTTTTCTAAAACATCTATTAAATTGCGCTTTCGGCCGGCAATTTCTTGCGTAGTCAAATAGTTAAATGCCTCGGTATTCATGCCAAATATCTTGCCGAAAGACGAAATAAAGCTGTTTTGATAATTATCAATTTCGTCGTTTATGTTCTCCCCAAGTAGCGTTTGTCCGTTAATTTCGTATTTACTCACAACATGAGCAACATCAATTAAACCGGAAACCGGTATCATAAGCATAATAAATAAAGTCAAACCGGAAACCGCGCCATAAATCATTCCTATACCTTTCTTTTTTTCCGCATCGGTTTTAATAAAGATCATTACTATCGCATACACAATAAGCGAGAGATATTTAAGCAGTAAAAATAAAACAAGAAACACTGCAATACTGCCAAGCATTATAGGTAATTTGTTTATTATATCGCCTAAATAAGATCCTTCAACAAAAAGTCCTCCTATTCCCGAACCCTCAAGCATATCTCTGATAATTTCTTCAATCGTTCTTCCTTCGTGTACCGCAACATTCCTGAATAATGCTTCGGTAACAGGCTTAGTAATAAAGAAGGCAAGAAGAGACGCGGCGACAAAAATTATAAGCCGCACCAACGATTTCTTCGCGCCGCGTATAAAGCCCCACAGTACTCCAAAACCGGCACATAATACAAATAATCCGATTACTCCTAAGATAATCATTTTTTTCTCCTAATTTTTATTTTTTTAAAACTTTATTTCATTTTATTGTATCAAACTTTTTTTGCCAAATTTCAAGATTTGTATTGTCGTTTAAATTATTGTAAATAATAATTAAATCTAAACATATATTTTTTGCGTAAAGTTTTTGCTCCGCATTTTCTGTGTCTAATTTATCATATAAGCTTTCTAATAATTTTGTAATTTCAACATCGGGCTTTTCTTTATCTTCAACATACGCGTTTACAAACATTGTAAGCATATTATTTGTTTTATAATTTGTTTCATCGGTTTTATCTTTTGCAATATTATAAGCCGCTGTTTTTTGTCCGGTTTTATATAAGGAATAAACATATTCCCCGTAAATATACAAATAATAGTCCGATTTTAGTTTCCAATTATTTTCTTCATAAATTTGGTTTAATTGCTTGTCTTTTTCTTCACAAAGACTTTGAAAAATATGCTTGCCGTCAGAGTCAGTAAACTCAATTAATTCTTTGCCGTATTTTACAACTTTATCATGCTTTTTTGCGATAATACAACGCTCTACCGCCAAGGCTAAATCCTCTTGGCCTTTTGTCTTATTGTAATTGCCTATAGAAAACTCCGCAGCAATTCCGTTCATCCCTAAATCCTTGCTTATATCGGAAACAAACCCCGGAAAAAATAAAGCTAAAACGTTAAAAACAAGTATAACTATCAATATAAAAATTAATACGAAAGTAAACGCCGTTTTTAATATTGTTTTGGCAATATTAAATTCTTCCGCTAACTTAGCGGCTTCATTCTCGTGCATATTAATATTTTAACACAATTCTTATAAAATACAACATTTTTTACTTAAATTGCGGGTTAAAATATTAATTTACTAAATTCCTTTTTTTGCTAAAACAAAATTCTCTCTTAAAATACAAGAGAGAATCCAAAAAAACAATATAACGAATAGCTTGCCAATATACAAAAATCTTGAAGGGTTAGATACGGTGTTAGGCGGGCAACAGTTGTTAAGCCGCCGAAGGGCGCGTATTTTTATACGCAACCGAGGCGGATTGACAAGCGTAGCCTGCATCACGACGCATATAACCCTTCAAGTTGCGTCCAGCGTTACACTTGAAATATTCCCCTTAGTATCCAGTACTGCGACATACCAATATAATTTCTCGATATTCATAAATTTTTTGTAACAAAGCTTAACATAAATTTCACAAGCGTATTTGCCGGAATTATGTGTTCCTTGATATTTTTCTTTCAACATTACCATACCCTCTTCTAGAGCCTCTAAATATGTTTTTGTTAAATCTTTCGACAAATCAGACATTTCAATATCTTCATCGTATGTATCTATTTTTAGGCTAATTGTAAAACTGCCCGCCGCCTTCACTTTTCCAAAATCAAAAATAAATTTGTCTCTAAAAACATCTTTAGTAACGCTTTTAGTAAAAGTTTGGTTGTTAATCTTAAAACTTATATTTAAAACCTCATCAGCCTCGGTTATAAATCCGGGTTCTGCTATAACCAAAAAATATTCTTTTCTTTTTTCGGCTATCCCGTCGGCCTTGTAGGGATTTTCCCTTTCTCCGGAATATACGCTTATTTTGAAATTTTCAGAACTCCCTATAAAAACATTTTCTCTTATTTCGCTGACATTATTTAAATATTGATTATTGGAACATCCGACCAGCGCCGTCAGAATGAGTATAAATAAAAATATACCGAATATTTTTTTCATTTTATAATTTCCTCTTGGGATATATTACATTTGTTTTATTATATTCGGACAACTTATTTTTTATGTTTATGTTTAAAAAAAGGTATATCAAAATTTTGCATTCTGATATACCTTTTTTAGTACAATAAGAGTGTTATACGGAAGATTTTTTCTTTTTTGCGATTCGGGTTATTATTCCCATACTTATAAGAAAAAATGAAACACCGCCGATAGCAATAGCGATAATTACTTCTTTTGAAAGTTTGCCGCCGGAACCGTCTACGGTTACCGTTACCACATTGCCTGTAGCTGCACTTGTTTGCGTTACGGTTGCAGAGTTGTTTGTATTTGTAATTACCACATAGAAATAATACGTTCCTGCCTTATTTGTGTCCGGCGTATATGTTGCGCTTGTAGCGCCTTTTATAGCCGTCCCTCCGACA
>Ga0209737_10001528_pt1 | contig 16538 bp, 14 predicted proteins | sample TergutCu122P3_FD_187284 | JGI IMG/M metagenome (GOLD analysis project Ga0209737, IMG submission 187284) | Cubitermes ugandensis P3 segment gut microbial communities from Kakamega Forest, Kenya - Cu122 P3 (SPAdes) (version 2) | ecosystem: Host-associated > Arthropoda: Insects > Digestive system...
GCGCAGCACCGTAATATTTTAATAATCAATTCGTTGTTAATATTACGGTGCTATGCACCTCTCGTTTACTGTAATCGTTTTTACTACAAATATCTCGGTGCTACGCACCTTTGCTTACAATTCGTAAGTTCTAAAATTGATAATTCGACTTTTAGGACAGCTTCTTTTGTGTTTTCCTAATCCCTACTACCTAATCCCTATTCCCTAATTCTCCCCTACTCACTAACCGAATTACACACATAATCGGGCGTAATTCCCAGCGATTGAATAAGCAATTCGTAATTTTCGGGTTGCACATTGCCCGAAAGCACTAAACAAGTGTCGATGCCGAATTTATTGCCGCCAATAATATCGGTAGCAAGCGAATCGCCTACCATAAGGATTTCGTTTTTGCTCACGGCATCGTTTTGCACGGCATAATCCATGGCGTATGAAAAAATTTGCGAATCGGGTTTGCCAAAACGAATAAATGTTTTGCGAGCCAAGCGTTCGAGCATGTCGGCAACTGCGCCTATCGAAATAGCCACATCGTTGTGCGCCACAGGGTAAGTAGCATCGGTGTTTGCCACAATAACCGGAATAGAACGTTTGCGCAGCAAATTCAGGGTTTTGTTTAAATCCACATTCCAATCGTAGCCTTCATCGTCTAAAAACACGAGTGCGTTTACATCGCTGCAATTCTGCAAATCGAGATTTTTAATAGAAATTGGTTTCAAACCTTCATGTTCCACGTAATGCGCCGAATCTTCCGTACCCAAGTAAGCAATTTTGCCTTGTTGCACCTTACTTTGTATGTATTCTCGCGCCAACATTCCCGACGAAATAATTTTTTCGGTTGTAATTTCATTTATGCCGGCAGCATGGTATTTGTGCGCCAAAAGTTCGGGACTTCGTGAAGCATCATTAGTCAATATATAAAAATCTATATTATTGTCTATCAAAAAATTAAGCATTTCTTTTACCCCGTGCAATATGCCTTTATAATTTTTAAGCACACCATACGAATCGAAAAAAATTACTTTGTATTTGAGGGCTATTTCTTTGAATTTTGATATTTCCATGGTTTTTTAGTTAACGAGTTTGTAGTTGACAAGGGAACGAGGCATTCAAAATTGTCAACAGAAATAAATGAGAGGTTTTTGATTTTGGACTTATTCAGTTATCAAACTTGCAGCAACAACACGATGTACATAAACAACGTTTTTGTTTATTGTATAAAGAATAGCCATTTTTTTGAAGTTCGCTCGGCGGACATGTAAGCCATATTGTTTCAATGATATTGTATCTCTTATAGGATTTGCTTCGGGATATTTTTTTATTGTTTTCAAAACATTTAAAAGAGCATCACGATGTTTCTTTGCTGTCATCGGCGCATCGTATGTATAAATGATTGTATCAATGTATGCATCAATATCATGTTGTGCCTCTTCGGTAATTATCATTTTATAAGGTGTTGAAATCAACTCCATAGTGTGCACTTAATTTTTTATTAATACGTTCTTCCATTTCTTCCAATGTTATTCCTGCACTGAGACCATGGTTTGACACCTCCAACGGTGTGCGAAAAGTTCTTTGGTATGCTACCGCAGGTTCTTGCAATTGCATCGGAGGTTCTTCTATATACTGATATAATTTTTCCATTTTTTTTATCTTTCCACAAAAATACAACATTTACCTATAAAACCTATATTTTTTTTATCATTTTATCAGCGGAGCGTTTTATCTATATTTATCATTTTGTTTTGTCTTATGTCTCATTCCTTGTGTCTCGTTTCTTGTGTCTTATGTCTAAAAGTCTTGTGTCTCACAGTCTATTTATAAATTTCGCAAACACCCGCTTATTTCCCTCATATTCATTCCACATACGTTCGGGGTGAAATTGCAAACCCACCATAAACGGGTAATTCGGCGTATATATAGCTTCAATTACAGTATTGTTGTCATAAGCCATTACTTGCAACCCCTCTCCTACTTGTTCTATTCCTTGATGATGATAGGAATTAACCGCAAGAGTTTTTGTATTGTACCAATCCATAAGCGGCGTGTTGGGGACTATTTGTATTTCGTGGCGCAAGGTATCGTAATTATCGTAGTCAATATGATTTTTTTCGGTATTCGTATGCTTGTGAATATCGGCATAAAGCGTTCCGCTCAAAGCTACATTTATAATGTGCATACCTCGGCAAATTCCTAAAATTGGTTTCTTATTGGCGTACGCATGTGCAAAACATTGAAATTCAACCTCATCTTTCAAAGTATCAAGTTCTTCAAAATCGCTTTCATTCCATGTGTCAGAATATCGTTGTGGGTGCACATCGCCGCCTTCTACCAAAAGTAAACCATCGTAATCATTCAAATATTCTTGCAAAATATGCGGTGTAGATTCGGCAATTGGCACAATAACAGGTACAATTCCCCGCTGTGCAAGGATTTCCAAATATACTTCGGAAACCCATTGCACGGTTTTGCCTTTGCGTTGCATGCGGCGGCTTGGTATGAGGATTCGTTTTGCTGGCATATAATTAATATGTAGATAAATGCTTCGCGATAAAACGCTACGCTGATAAATGCTTCGCGATAAAATGCCTGCGGCGATAAATTCATCGTGCGAAGCACATTTATCAGCGGAGCGTTTTATCTATGTTTATCGGCGTAGCCATTTATCAGCGCAGCGTTTTACCGCATAATAGGATTATACAAATTCACCGGCGATGTTGCCGTTGCCTTTATTTCGCCCATCAATAAACGTGCGGCGGCTCGTTGCATAAATTCGTCGCTGCTGTATGCGTTTATGAGCAATGGCGTTTGTTTCAAATAAAACGTGTTGTAATACGGATTGCTAAACGAAATTGCAATAACTTTTTCTTTCGGCAAATTTTTGATAGCCCACAGAGCGTAAGCCTCACGGTCTTTCAGCAACGGCGAGCCAATAGGTTTGAAATAGTGATTTTCAAAACATACGATAAATTTATCGTATTGCGCAAGTGTCTCCCAACGCCACGCCCAACTGTGAAGGTGGAAATCATGTTCCAAACTTACCTCAAACCCCCGCTCTATCAATTCATTTTGCAGAATACGGAATTCTTCCCGATGGTCGTTGTGGCTAATGTTTACAAGCATTATTTTCTTAATATTTTGAGTGTCGAGCGGAATTACGTTGCTCTTATCTTGAATAAGCGTTATTGCTTCGTTGGCAAGTTGTGTCATTTTTGTTTGCACAAATTCTGCGTGATTTTCAGGCAGCGGCGTTGTAATTGGTGATTTTTTCTCAAGCAAATCATATTTTTCACGCAAATTCCAAATTCGTTCTACGGCATCGTCTAAGCGTTTCATAGAAATTTCACCGCGCAAAATACGGGCTTCTACGGTGTCCATATATGCAATATCGGGCCACAAAATCATATCGGCTCCGGCAATAAAACACTGCACCGATGCTTCGAGCGCATTGTCGTAAAAACCCGAAGCGCCGCCCATGTTCATGGCATCGGAAATAACCACGCCTTTGTAGCCCATTTCCTGTTTCAAAAGTTTGGTCATTATATCTTTTGAAAGCGTAGCCGGCGGTAGCACGCCGTCGATTGCATCGTTTTGATAGGCAGGGAATTGTATGTGTCCCACCATAATCGAAGGTACGCCTTCGTTAATCATAGTTTGGAACACTTTGCCAAAGGATTTTTTCCATTCATTGAGCGAAAGATTATTTGCCGACGTTATCAAATGCTGGTCGCAAATGGTGGCTCCATCGCCCGGAAAGTGTTTTATGGTCGAAATCACGCCATGGTCTTTCATAGCGCGAGTTTGTGCTTGCAAAATAGGAAGTGCCCGCGCGGCATTATCGGAAATTGCACGTTCGATTACCAATGGGTGCAGAGGGTTCATATTCAAGTCGGCAACCGGATTGAGCAACCAATTGAAACCCATTGCCCGCGCTTCTTGCGACATAATTTGACTGTAGGCATACGCCAATTCGGTGTTATTGGCAGCACCAAGAGCCATTCCTGCCGGCAATCTCGTGGCATTTTTGTAACCTGCGCCACGCACAGTGTCTTGGTCCCACTCTTTACGTACAGGTTTAAAACCTGCATCACGTACATAACCTGCGCCGCGTTCAAAATCTTCGCTAAAAAACAGCGGTCGCGGCGATGCGGCAGCGTACTCTTTCATAAGGAGAGGAATGAAGTCGTCATACAAATTATCGGGGCTTTTGGGCATGTGAAAATGCCATTGTGCCATAAAAAATGCGCCAATAGGGTATTTTTCAAAAAATCGCTCCAAGGTATCATTGCCTATTTTCAAATGTTCTTTATAATTGCTGGTAACCATCATGGTTTGCCCAATTTTTTCGCGTAAAGTCAATTGTTTCCAACCATCATTTTTTGCTATTGGTTCCTTTGTTTGTTTACACGCTGTGTGCGAAAGTAAAAAAGCTGCACTTAGTATAAAAAAAAGTTTCTTCATTGGTTTATTTTTTATAATGTTTGTAATTTTATTTTCCTGCAAAGGTACAAATCAATTGACAATTAACAATGAATAATTAACAATTATTAATTTCTAATTCCTAATTATGCGTGTATTTTTGTAAAAATTAAAAATGGATTGCTTCGTTCCTCGCAATGACGCTCCGGTCGTTGAGCGGAGTCGAAACGAGCGTCATTGCGAGGAACGAAGCAATCCAGAAATAGTTTTGCAGACATTCAATTATTTATAGTCCATATTTCCTACGCATACTTGCCCATTGATATTCGGGAATGGCATACATAACAATTGCCGTTGACCAATTCCCCATATCGTCCTGCATATACATTGCACCATTATTGAAAATTTTGAAATTATCAGCAGAATAATTTGTAAAATTGTACATCGTGGAACGCGGATTATAACAATTGATAATAACACCATCATATACGCTTCGGGTTTTAACATATTGGTCAACTACATCAATCAATACTCCGTTGTACATATTCCAACAATTTACTCTCATAAATCCTGTATTATCATTATCTACATACAAAAGAGCTTGATGGCGAACACCATAAAAATCCCATGTTATTTCCCAAAGACTTTGTGAACGTACACTTGCTCCAAAAGCAAATACAGCAGCTAAAATTAATAACGTTTTTTTCATAATTTGATACCCTAATACGTGACGGGCACAACTTTTAATTATTTGATTTTGAAAAGTTTAGTGTAACGAACAACCACAATTTTTTGCATCTCTTTCAAGGTCTGCTTTTACTTTTTTTCCAGTTTGAACATTTCTGCTCGTACCATAGTTATTAGCAAATTCTTCAGGTTTCGCTTTTGCCTTAGCTGCACTTGCCTCTGCATCTCGTAAGTTTTCTACAGCTTTTGTGTATGCTTGTTGGAGAATTGCACAATTACATCCGCTACTTCCCGATGAACTTCCACTTCCGCTCGAAGAACTACCACCACTCCCACTCGAAGATTGTGTCGAACTAACAACAGCGGCAGTAGTTCCGGCAACAGCTGCCGTAACACTTGCTACCGCTATTACTGTATTCATGTTTGCTTCTCTTTTTTCTGCTTTAAATTGCAAATAATCCATACGACTGAGAGTTGTATTTATTTGTTCTGCTATAATCACATTGGTGGCATCAATTGCGTATGCTTTCTGAAAATAGCGCAATGCTGTTTTCGTTTGGTAATTTCTTCGAGCTAAACTGCCTTTTTTGCCCGCCCCTCTTTGATAATATGCCATTCCAAAATCATAATACGCAATAGCATCTTCTTGCGTAGAATTTGTTTCTTGAAAATAAAAATCGACTTTTTTTTGTTTGGATTTTCTATATGCTCCTGTTGACAAATCTATGAGATGGCCATACCACGCCACATTATTGAGTAGCATAACAGGATTAAAAGATTTTTTTAATTCTTGTTTTTCAACACCATAACCGAGAGCAAAAGCAGTAATTTCACTTGTTTTTCCTCTCCGCTTAATTTTTACTTTTGTCGGTAACGTTACATTTGTATAAGTTTCGCCATCAACACATAATTGTACAGGAGTATTTATATTTCCTGTTACTTTAATTTTTTGTTTTGGTCCACAAAGTATTGTCGCACACGAAGAAAATAAAAATAGCATTACCAATAGTGCACTGCCACAATAGATGTTTCGCTTTATTTGTTTATTTATACTTATTCCGTTTTTTGAAATGGTCTCTGCCTCCATTGCTCTGTTTACGTTTGTGTTTAATTGCATAATTTGAAATTTAAGTGATTGATATTTAATTATTTATAAAGTTTTTTCTTAACATTATCACATAAAAAAAAGCGTGATACTTAAAATATCCGCTTCCTGAGGTATTTGACGAGACCCTACAACACAAATAAGTCAAGTTCACGCCCAAACACGTGAACATCAAACTTACCCTTCGTTGTTTCAAATCGTCAAATTTTTCAGAAAGAAAGATAAAAGCCTAATGCTTTTTTTACATGTTTATTTCATAGAGTGCTTGTTGGCACTTGGTTTTTAGTTTTTATATTTATGTTCTTGTTATTTTTCGGTAAAAAATCAAAAATTCACACTGCTCATATACAATGTATCGGGACTTAACGATGCTTCGTTTGCCCATTCAATGCTTAATCCATCGGGGCGCACCGTATTGAATAGTGCCACATCTTGTAGCTCGGCAAAAATGCCTCGATTAAGATATGGCTTTACATCAAACAACCGTTCTTCGCCATTTGCAAAGCACAAATGCAACATAAAATCGTTTATTGGTTTTACTGTTTTTACTGTTGGGTTCATAGTTGTTGACCATAGAACATTGAAATTGCTGCCATCGTTTTTTGTTTTTAATAATCACACAAATATACTAATTTTAGAAATATGCAAATTGAAAAACAGGAATTATTTTTAAATTTGTGTACTTTTGTGGAAAATACAAACTCATTTACTTGTCAACTCATCAGCTTGTCAACTCATCAACTAAATAATCTATGGCAACAAAAAAACCGAAACCAAAGCAAAAACCAAAACCAAAACCAAAGCAAAAACCAAAATCCAACAAAAAAAACATATTTATAATTCTCGGAATTATTTTTTGTTTAGCTTGTTTGGTTACTTATAATGCGATTTTGCGCCCAAGCATACACACGCCCAATGGCACCGATACCTATTTATTTGCCGTGCCCACCGGCTCTACTTACGAAAGCCTTACACAAAAATTGCGCAATGAACTCAATATGAGCAACAGCCGGAGTTTTTTGCTTTTGGCGGATTTTGTAATGAAAAATCCGCCTTCGCCCGGTTTGTATAAACTGCACAACAGAATGTCGAACAAAGATTTATTGATTTTATTTAGGTCGGGTGTTCGGGAATATGTGAATTTTACAATTTCGTTTGCACGCTACGCAAAAGACGTTACCGCCCAAGCCGTCAAGCAATTAGAAGCCTCGCAGGAAGATTTCGACGCGCTTTTTGCCGACAAACAATTCCTCGATTCGCTGGGCGTAAATAAAAATACCATAATTACGTTGTTCATTCCCGACACCTATCAATTCAAGTGGAACACCAGTGCACGGCAATTTATGGAGCGTATGCACAAAGAATATACTATTTTTTGGAATGAAGAACGTTTGGCGAAAGCGCAAAAATTAGGTTTAACCCCCAAACAAGTAATGACGCTTGCATCAATTATTAATCAAGAAACCAATAAAAATGATGAGAAGCCACGCATAGCCGGAGTATTGTTCAATCGTTTGCGCAAAGGGCAAAAGTTAGAAGTTGACCCTACAATAAAATTCGCAATTAACGATTTTTCGATTAAGCGAGTGGTAGAAAAACACAAAGACGCAGCAGGCAATTCGCCATACAACACTTATAGGCACACAGGTATTCCACCCGGACCAATTTGCACACCGCAAAAAGTAGATATTGACGCTGTGCTCAATCCCGAAAAACACGATTATTATTTTTATTGCGCCAAAATAAATTCAAATCATCATCAGTTTACACGAACTTTTAATGAACATGTAAACTACGCAAATACCTACCGGGCTTGGTTGGATAAGATTAATATAAAATAAAAAGCCCCCTAAATCCCCCTCAAGGGGGACTTTTGGTCTGTGGTGAACTCGTTGGTTTTGTTCTTTTTATTATCTTGTGTTGCCATTTTTGCACAAACTTAAAGGTTTTGCACTGCTCCAAGTCCCCCTTGAGGGGGATTTAGGGGGCTGTACTCAATAATTGCTCAATCAATTTCACAACATTCGCACGCGCTCCTGTAAAATTATTAACCATAATACAAAACGCATACTCTTTTTCATTGTGCGAAATATAACCGGCATAACACTGCACACCACGAAAACTACCACTTTTCACTCGTGCTTTTCCTTTAAGCGGCGTTGATGCGAGGAATTTTGCAACCGTGCCGCTTTCACCTGCAACGGGCAGGGAATTACGGAAGTTTTTGTTTGATTTCATTGCCGAAAGCACATCGCACACAAAAGCCGGCGTGATGGCATTTTTGGGCGAAAGCCCCGAACCGTCGTACAAAAACACGCCAGACATGTCGATTCCTTTTTTTGTCCAAAAATTGCGTTGTACTTGCAAAGCACTGTTGAAAGTGGCAATTGTGTCGGTTTGCAATGCGAGGTGTTTTAAAATGTGTTCGGCGTAATTGTTGTTGCTTGTGAAATTTGTTTGTTTTATGATTTCTTTGAGTGGGGGCGAGTGGTGGGTGTGGATTATTGTTTTTTTATCACTTTCTACAAAATAACGACGTTGAATAGGCAAACCTTTTTCTTGAAATTGCTCTAACACATATATTTGCAAAATAACCGGCGGATTGCTCATATCGGCTTTTTCCACTCGTGTTGTATTAGGGCGAAATGTTCCGTAAATTGTTCGCTGCATGATAAACGGCTGTCCCGAAAAATAAATACTATCTTTTGTACCTGCTTGTAATTGATTTTCAAATAGATAGTTAATAACCTCAGGTTCTTCATTCGTAACATCGCCATTTTCTATTGTTACCGCTATGGTATTATCTGACCACGAAAGTGCAAAAACACCAGCACCATAATAATTACCTGCATCTTCACGCAACCACAATACCGGCACAGGATTGAGGTCGTAAAGCGAAGTTTTTGCTAAAACATTTCCTTCTATTTTCGTAATTCCCGCTTTACGAACAGCCTCAACCCACGCAGGAATAAAATCACTGCTTTGCGGAAAAAAGCGAGAGCCAAGCGTTGGGTCGCCACCGCCTATAATGTATAAATTGCCGTGCAAAACGCCGCTGCTATCAATTGTTCCGTCAATTGCAAGTTTGGTTTTGAATGTATAATCGGCACCCAAAATTTCCAACGCCGTAGCCGTAGTAATCAATTTTGTAACCGATGCAGGCGTGCAGGCAATTTGCTGATTATGCGCCGAAATAGTTTTTCCGGTAGAAAGTTCTCGAAGTTCAAAACCTACGGTGGCGTGTTTCAGCGCATCGTTACGAAGAAATGTTTGCAAGGCATTTTGCGCTGTAAGCGTAAGGCTGCAAAAAAGTAAAAAAACAGAAATAATATGTCGCATAATAAGAGCTTGTTAAAATTTTCACAAAGATATTATTTAATCTCAAATAATTTTTTCGCAAAAAAGTGTATTTTTGTCAAAATAAATCGAAAAACGTCTAATAGTCTTGTGTCTATTAGTCTAAAAATCTAAATTAAAAAATGAGATATACAACAAAACAATTAGCCGAATTGCTCGACGGAGTTGTGGAAGGCGATGAAACCCTTATCATAACCAAACCCTCGAAAATAGAAGAAGGCGAAACGGGAAGCGTATCGTTTTTGGCTAATCCTAAATACACGGAATACATTTACAACACACAGGCTACGGCGGTAATTTGCAATAAATCGTTTGAATTGGAACAAAACGTGCAGGTAACGCTTATTCGCGTTGACGATGCCTATTCGGCGTTTGCAAAATTGCTTAATATTTACGTAAAAAGCACCAAAGAATTGAAAGGAAAATCGTGGCGGGCACGAGTGCATAAAAAATGTAAAATTGGTAAAAACGTATATCTCGGCGATTTTGTGTCGGTTGCAAACAACTGTACCATAGGCGATAACACAAAAATTTACCCTAACGTTAGTATTTACGAAAATGTAACAATCGGCGAAAATTGCTTAATTCACGCCGGAGCAATTATTTTGAACGATTGTGTGATTGGCAATAATTGTATTGTACTACCCGGCGCTGTTATTGGCGGCGACGGATTTGGCTTTGCCCCTATTACCGACGGTAAATACATGAAAATTCCGCAAACGGGCAATGTAATTCTCGAAAATAATGTTGAAATCGGCACAAATTCTACGATTGACAGAGCCACAATGGGTTCTACAATTATTCGCAAAGGCACAAAAATCGACAATCTTATTCAAATCGGGCATAATTGCGAAATCGGCAGCGATACGGTAATTGCCGGACAATCGGGCATTTCGGGTTCTACAAAAGTTGGCAACAATTGTATGATTGGCGGTCAAGTGGGCGTAGCAGGGCATTTGAAAATTGGCAACAATGTGCAAATTGCCGCAAAATCGGGCGTAATGACAAATATTGACGACCAACAAACCCACATGGGCGCACCGAGTATTGATGCTCGTCAGTTTAAGAAATCGTATATCGGTTTTATGCAATTAGATAAAATTATGCGGCGAATGTCGGCGCTGGAAAAGGAATTGGAAGTTCTAAAAAATAAAAATTAAGATTCAATAAAAAAGCTGGATTGCTTCGTTCCTCGCAATGACGCTCGAATAAACGTCATTGCGAGGAACGAAGCAATCCACATTTCACTTTATGCACATTTTCTCAGAAATATCACTATGGTTTATTCCCCTCTGTCTCGCTATTGGCGCAGGATTGGCGTATGTATTGTATCGTAAAAAATTCCAATTAACCGATGTTCCACGCCGCACCGTAATTCTACTTTTTTGTTTGCGGGCATTTTCAATGAGCCTTGTGTGCGCCTTACTTTTGCACATTTTTGTTGATATTCGTTCAAAAACTATTGAAAAACCTACGATTGTCTTCGTGCACGACAATTCGGCTTCGATTACCATGCTTGCCGACAGTAATTTTTTTAAACACGAATATCCTAACGAAATACGGAAATTGCGTGCCGGTTTAGAAAAAAACTACAAAGTTGCATTTTATCAATTCGGCGAAAATTTTTCGCATGATACAACATTGAATTTTGCCGACAGGCAAACAAATATTTCGCAAGCGTTTCAAGAAATCCGGCAACGTTACGCCAATAAAAACATTGGTGCAATTATTCTTGCAAGCGACGGCATTTACAACAGTGGCGAAAATCCACTGTACACCCTGCAAAATACCGGCATTACCGAACCGGTGTATTGCATTGCACTTGGCGATAGTGCCCAGCAGCGTGATAATCTTATACGTTCGGTGCTTGCCAATACTATTGCTTTTAAAAATGTGCCGTTTCGCATAAATATACACAGTCAATCGTTTAATTTACAAGGAAAAACATCGAAAGTGCAGGTTTTTAACGGAACGCAAAAACTTTTTGAAACCACCGTTTATGCCCGTTCCACTGCTGAATTTAACGAAATTCCCTGTACGTTGGTGGCGCAAAAAGCAGGGCAAATTATTTACAGAGTTGTGATAGAAACGCACGAAGGCGAAGTAAATCGCATAAACAATGAATACACATTTTCGGTGGAAGTGCTCGATAGCCGGCGAAAAATTGCTTTGCTTTTTGAAGCTCCGCACCCCGATATTGCCGCTTTGCGCAGGGCAATTGAAACAAACGAAAATTTTGAAATTACCGTTTCGTCCGCAGAGCAATGGAACGGAAATGTACAGGATTATAATGCAGTAATTTTGCACGGCGCACCTTCTACACCGGCAAAAAGCGCCGCAATATTTGAACAAATCGTAAAACATACAATTCCGCTTTTGTTGGTGTATAATTCTACTACCGCTTTGCAGCAATTATCGAAACTTGGAATTTTTATGCAACAGCAAAACCGGCAAACCGATGAGGTGCAAGCTCGTTTCAATTCAAATTTCGATTTGTTTGAATTGAGCGCAGAACACAAGCAAGTGCTTGAAAATTGTCCGCCGCTTATTACGCCCTATGCCACGCTTTCGGCACAAAATTCTTTAAAAACATTGTTTTTTCAAAACGTAAGCGGCATAGAAACATCGAAAGAATTGTTGTTTTTTAGCGAAAACGACCAACAAAAATTCGCCATGATTGCCGGCGAAGGCGTGTGGCGGTGGCGCATACACTCGTTTCGCCAAAGCAATAGTTTTGAGGCTTTCGATGTGTTAGTCAATAAAATTGTGTCCTACCTTTCGCTTACGCAAAAACGTGATGTGTTTTCGGTGCAAAGCAAACAATTGTTTTACGAAAATCAACCAATTACAATGCAGGTGCAATTGTTTAACAAAAGTTTTGAGCCGGTAAGCGGCAAACAAATTTCGGTAGTTATTCGCAACGCCGAAGGACACGAATTTCCGTTTACCTGCATAGAAAACAATGCGTTGTATGAGCTCAATGCCGGAAATTTTGCGCCCGGTGCATATACTTTTACTGCCACAACCACGCTTGATAATGAAAAATTGACACGCAACGGAAATTTTACGGTTCTACCGTTGCATATAGAATTTCGTCAAACTCGTGCCAATCATGCATTGTTGCGGCAAATTGCACAACAAAATGGCGGCGAATTATTTTTTCCAAGCACTATGCACCAACTTACACAGGCAATAGAAAACAACAAAGCGGTGGTGTCGATTATGCACAGCAGCATCAAACGGCGTTCGTTGCTTGATATTTCTTTGCTGCTTATTTTGTTAATTGTGAGCCTTGCGGCTGAGTGGGTTGTGCGGAAATATGAGGGGGCGCAATAAACTACCCATCATGCGGTTACACTACAAAAAAAACCGGCAAAGCTAATTTTACCTTGCCGGTTTAGTAATTTATCTTGAATCACGATTAATTACCGTTTTACAACACTTCCCCGTTTACCATTTATCTGTATAAAATACACGCCATTGGGCAAATGCGAAATGTCGATTGTATTGTTTGGGCGAACACGCAGGTTCGCCCCTACGAGACGACCGGTGTTATCGTAAATTTCAACGGTTTGTGGTAGAGACGCAATGCATTGCGTCTCTACGCCGGTAATCGTCAATTGCCCGGTTGTTGGGTTGGGAAAAATTTGTAGAGACGTTGCCTGCAACGTCTCCACCGCAGTTCCATAATCACACGAACCGTCGTCGTCGGTGGCATCGGGGTCGTAATTATCGGCAGCAGGATTGGTACACCCATACATAATAGTTGCTCCCTTTTTTACTTCAAAATTTACTTCCAAAATCTCCGCCGTTTCCGGCGATTGCGTATTTATAGCACTATACACCACAGTATACGTTCCCTGTTCAAATTCAGAACCAAGGCTTATAGTATCATTCCTGCCGTTTCCCGTTCTACAAGTATTGCTGCCATCGTATTTACCACTGATATACACAGTATTACCAACAATACTATCTCTCTGTAATTCCAAAGTACAATCGCCTGTTCGCGATTTTGAATATGCTACAAAACGGATTTCATCATTTGTTGTGGCGTTAGTGGGGAGTATTGTGATGCTGTCGGAATATCTCCATTTTGCACCTTTGTATTCGCAAAAAACTTGTCCACCTGCACCGCTGGCAGCATTTTGAAAGAAAAGAATGTCATTTTTTATTTCCCCACTGGCACTTGCACAAGACCATAAACATAAATCGCCTTCAAAACACTCCAATTCTCGCCAAGGAGTAAAAAAACTGTTATCAATCACAAATGCTTCGGAATTACCGACTAGTAAATCTCTTTCTATACCTTTTGTTATAGTGATACCACTGCCACTAACAGGAAAAAAAGTATCTCCCCTTGTCTTATCTTTACACATTCCTTCCAAATAGTATGCTCCTAAAAAATGTTGAACATTCGGATTTGGCGACCATTTTTTAATTGATTCAATTTCAAGGTAAAAAGCATCTGGAAACTCTGGATGTATCTGTGTTCTTGTTCCTGTTATTATAACTATATCACCCTTAAAATATTCAACATTATCAAATATCATACAGTCTGCGACAAGATTATAATTTCCCCTTAGTATATAATTAGTAAGAGTTGTATGCAAGGTAGTTACGTTAATAAGTTTTCCAATATAGGAGTCTTGTCCGTATGTATTCACACAAAAAAACGCTGTAATAAAAAATAATAAAATCTGTTTCATAATGCAATTTATTTAAAGTGATTAATCTAAATTATTCTTCACAACCGACCATATTAATTTCAAATGTTCCTCCTAATTCTACTTCAAAGCCGGGTCCAAGTATAATTTCATTTCCGGCTTCAAAGGTAACACTTTTTGCGTTTTTTACAACAACTGTACCCTGTGTTTGAATACTGTTGGACGCAGTTGTCCAAGGGGGTAAAGTGCTATTATTTGTATAAATAACATTGACTCCGTTACAAAACTTAATATCAAAACTCAGTGTGCCATTGGGGTTTTCCTGTATATTTTTTATAGTTATATTACATAAACTACCATCTGAAAGAAAACAATGAGGATTAGTTGAATTACTAAATTTAGTGTTACCCGATGCTTGCGAAAAATTAGCAGAATTAATTGAACCATCTTCAAAAAGTAAATTACCATCCGGGTCTAAAACTGGGATTCCTGGTCTAAAAATATACACTTCATCTGAAACACCATTAGGACCAACCCCATTAGAATTCCCTTTATAACTTTCGTTTATTCTGTATATAATCAATCCACTATGCGGAACGGAGCTTTCAAATATGCCCATTTTTTTCCTGTATTCCACCACCAAATATTGCGAAGAACCTGCGATAGGTATTTTATAACAATATTGTCCGCTGCTATTTGCAATGGGAGTTAAAGGTAGTAATGTGTATGTTCCGGAAATTGTAATTACAGGCATAGAAATCCATCCACCGTATCTATGCTTCATATGTGCTCCCATGTGTTGTGGCGGATTTTTTGGTAGCGCCATTACATCCCAAGAACCAACAGGACTACAACAAAAACTAAAAGCAGCATCAGCAACTGTATTATAATGATATAAATCCGGGGCACCAAGACTATGCCCCATTTCATGACATAACACACCATTTCCTGAATCGGTTAAGTCGTTTTCTAATTGAAGATTATAAAAACAACCATTTTTCCCATTAATAGGCTGTGGCCAATAGAGCGATGACATATGGGGCCAAAGAAGAGTATTCCAATCAGAAGTAGCACCTCGTATTATAAAACAAATATTATCTACATATCCGTCATTATCAATGTCTATATCTAAAGATGGCGGTATTAAGTGTGCAACAGAATTCATTGCATTAGTCAATAATTTATGTTTTCTGAGAGGTTCATCATACATATAACCGGAAGGATTACTTACAGCATGATATGGACAATAATAATCTCTATTATGAATATCTTGATATGAGAAAATAGTTGTGCCATTATTAACAGGGTAAAAATGTGATTCGATATCTAACTGACCGTACGAAACTTCTCGAAAATAATTTCTCATAGAATTAGCACCGATAGTTGTGTCATTAAACATTGAAGTGTAAGTAGCTTGTACCGGCGGAAATTCTTCTAATTGGTCGGCAAAACGAATATATATAACAATATTATTAATTTTTCCTTTACTGCCGCCTCTTGTTGGCGTACCGGAATTTTGCCGAGCTGCGTATTGTGGAGAGTTTTGAATAATTGCATTCCTTCTTTCCAACATTTTTTCTCCCGAAATATTAATATTCGGCGTAAGGCGTACCGATTGCGGGGTAACAGTACCCACCACATATTGCGAAGCCGTTAATTCGTCTCCGCTAAGAATGGCATAACAATAATATCCTGTATTTTTGTCTCGTATCATCGTATACCCATCGGCATCGTGCACCCAATTATAATATTCATCGCCCGTAGCAAAGCAGTTTATTACTGTACCGTCAGGTTGGGTTATTGTTATGGGTACATTTTCTAAATATGCAGCATACGAATGTGTTACAAGCATTGATACAATGCTTATTAACAAAATTTTTATATGGTTTGTTTTCATAAACACCTCCCTATTTTGTCAATATCATTTGTTTTGTTTCGCTCGCTGCACCGTCGCCTATCAACACATAACTGTAAACGCCCGAAGAAAGTGCACCTGCTTCAATTTGAATTTCAACATTTCCCCGTTCCGTAATAGACAAACATTGTACCTGTATACCCTTCATTGTATATACACATAATTGTACTTTTTTTATTTGCTGCGGTACGTAGCATTTTATTACGGTGCGTTCGTTAAATGGGTTTGGTGCATTTTGGTAGAGTTTCATTGTTTCGGAAATTTGAGAATCTGAGAGATACATTTCTTGGGTTGCTGTGGTTGCTGAGCTTGTCGAAGCATCGCCTGTGTTCATTGATTTAAGAGAGTTTGCCGCAGCACTGCCTTTTTCTAATTGTTCTATTCTCTGTTGCTG
>Ga0209737_10001529_pt1 | contig 16538 bp, 18 predicted proteins | sample TergutCu122P3_FD_187284 | JGI IMG/M metagenome (GOLD analysis project Ga0209737, IMG submission 187284) | Cubitermes ugandensis P3 segment gut microbial communities from Kakamega Forest, Kenya - Cu122 P3 (SPAdes) (version 2) | ecosystem: Host-associated > Arthropoda: Insects > Digestive system...
CTTTTCAAGGCGATATTTCATCGCAAATCTATTCGTTCCTTTGTTGAGAGCCCAGATGATGATGCCTATGTGCCGCAAATCCTTGACTTCGCGCAAGGTGTAGCCTCCCTCTATCCCGACATTGAGATGGTATTTACCATCGAGCGTGAGTATCCCGCCGGGTTGTTTGCGATAAGGGCTCCTTATTACTTGTGCGTCTACACTGATGTGGGCGAGGGCTTTGAGCATTTGGTTAATACAGGATACGTGCTTCAGCATGTCGATCTCTATCTTCATACGCTTGGCCTCGGTAGTTGCTGGTTGGGTGTGGCGAAACCAAAAGTGCGGGCTATCGAGGAGAAGAAATATCTCATCATGCTGGCATTCGGCAGACCGAAGGGCTCTCTTGAGCGATCCGGCCCTCAGGATTTCAAGCGAAAGGCTCTCGGAGAGATATCATCAGGCGATGATCCTCGTCTTGAGGCTGCTCGTCTTGCTCCGTCGGCGACCAATAATCAGAATTGGTTTTTTGCGGCAGACGCAGAACAGATTTCCGTATTCACCACTAAGCTCAGCGGTGTGAAAAAGAGGCTGTACCAGAATCTAACCTATGTAGATGCGGGCATCGCGCTGTGTCATCTGCAGATAGCGAGCGAACACTTCGCCCTACCCTTTGATTACCACGTCCTGTCAACTGAGGATGCCCCTCACAAAGAAGGCTTCGAGTATCTCGCAAGTGTGTAGTCCGCTGTGAAATCTTGAAATATTACTCCCAATATAGTCACTGCATATGATAATATCGGCATAGATATTTCAATATTTGGAGGTAGCTATGGCAATCAGTGGCTTTTTGAATACGCATCATGTGTTCAACAAAAGGGAATTCAACTCTGCATTTCCTGACAGCGTTACAGACGCAAATCTCTTGGCCCGCGCTATTGCCAGCGGTAAAGTTGAGAGGGTTCGCCGAGGACTCTACGTATCTTGCGCTGACAGATATAAGGGAATCAAGCCTTCTCCTTACGATGTTGCCTCAAAATCAACAGACGATGCTGCTTTCTGTTACCTATCCGCCTTAGAGCTACATGGCGTTTTACACAACATTACTTGGAATACGCAATTCTACACACACCGTCGAATTCCGGATTTTGAATATGACCAACAAAGTTACCTCCCACAACCTCCTGGCAGTCGTTTAGTTATTTCGGAGGAGAAGCTAATCCCTAGTAGGAGCATTTATAGAGTTACCACAAAGGAGCAAACCGTTGTTGATTGCCTTTATCGTATGTCTTTAGCAGGGGGACCTGAAAATGTACTGAGATCATTTTCTGGATTTTCTTACCTCAGCTCTGATTTAGCTTTGAAGGCTGCCCTTCAAACCAACAAAAGCACTATAGCCAGATTGGGCTGGTTGCTTGATAAAAAGCGTGAGCGGTGGGATATTGAAGCTAGCTTTCTGCAGGAATTGCGTGCCGCAGCAGGTACTGGTCCGCATTATTTCTATTCATCTATCACACCAAGGGACAGCTATTGGGCGAGAGAATGGAAATTGTATCTTCCCTATCCAGAGCAGGAGATGGTTTCATGGCTGAACGGGTAAACGATATCTACTTGGATTACTCTGGGTTTCGTCCAGAAACCGCAGACAAGGTTAGGCACCTTCTCGTCGTCCTTGACCGAATCTCAAAGCATCCTTATCTAAAAGGACGGGTATGCCTGCATGGTGGCACAGCCCTCAATCTCTTCTTTCTTAGTGTTCCTCGTCTATCAGTTGATATTGATTTAAATTATATTGGCAGCACGGATCGCGACGTCATGTATGCGGAACGTCCAAAGCTGGAGCAAGGTATCATCGATATTGGCAAAGAGCTTGGATTTGGGGTCAGCCTGGGAGTCGAAGAGCACTCCGGACGTACTTTTAAGCTGCACTACCAAAGTGAGAATGGCTCTGACTTTGTGAAGGTTGATGTCGATTATCTCAATCGCTCACCCTTGTTGCCGGTAGTAGAAAAGGCAGTTGAAACATGCGATGGAGCCAAAATTGCTTTTCCGCTGAACTCAGCTGTCGAAGTCATCGGCGGAAAGGTCAAGGCACTGCTCGGAAGAGTTGTTCCGCGAGACTTGTATGATGTATACAAAATAGCTGAAATATACCCTGATTGTCTTGGGCCTGAAGATGAGCATCTTGCTAAGCGCATTTTGCTGTATTATGCTTCTCTATCAGATCCATTCCCGAGACAGTTTGAAGTTGCAACGCGATTTGCTAATCGTCAGCGTGATACCGAAGAGATTCTCTATCCGACTTTAGCGGTCGGAGACCAGCCTGACCTTCAAGCTATGATTAGCGCCGCATCAGCTTTCATCTGTGAGGTGACTACGCCACAAGAAGATGGCGAAGCAGATTATTTGAGTAATGCAGCAAAGGGAAAATTTCAACCCGAGCTACTCTTTGGTGACTGCCCGAAAGTTCTTCAGGCAGCTCTAAGAGATCCTGCCGCGTTTTGGAAAATGCAGAATTTGAAGAGTATTCAAATAGGGGAGAATACTGATGCGTAGTCGAATCATGCACATAAAGCGCAAAGAAGGACAGCCTTGATGGGACAGCCCGCGCCCTCGATTCTCGATTGCGATCAGGTCGAGCGCACGCGTTTGGCGCGCGATATCAAGAATGTGCTGATGGGCGAAGCGGGGTAGGTGCTGTCCTGCCTCGGCAGGTCTTGTTGCGCTACATTTGATGGGTAGCTAAAACGAAAGAAGGCATCAATCGCAATCCCGAGGACGATTTGGTGCTGTCTTTGGTGAGCCCATGTAGAAACCATATTTTAGCACCATCATCTCAGGCATGATATGCTGAAGACCGAAGAGCGCGCTAGGAATAATCCACTACTGAAGGGCAAGCATGAACCAGTCTGAAGAGCAATCACCCCAGTCTTCATTGAGCAAAAAGCGCCTTACAATCACCATAGCGGTTATTACAGGAATTGCATTAATGATAGTCCTCGGATTTGTCTTTGCACGAGCCAATCAGGCGCATAAACTTGAGGCAACGCTATTAGATAATGCTGAGAAGGCGGTTGCTGAGCTGTTCGTTGACACGAACGATCAAGAGCTCTCCTATATGAATGATGACACAGGCACTACGATTGCCAAAGAGCAGGTGCTCCTTATTGTAGATCAAGAGTCACAGGACACACTCATGGGTAGGGTGAGGGTAGCCGAAGGAATGTATCGTGATCAGGAGCGGTGTATCGATGTGATTAATCTTCTGCTGCGTGAGGGTGCGTATAAGGATGATTTGGCACAGAGCGATATCGATAGGGGAACCGCCCTTCTTGAAAAGGTAACCAATCAGAAGATGAGGGGTGAACTCGCGAAAAAGCTTAAGGATATCACCGTCGAGCTAGATGCTCAAAAAAACACAGTGAGTGCAATTGGGGCAGTTGAAGAGGCGCAAAAAACCGCATGGGATGAAGATTTGGCGATTGCCGCTGAAGCTGCAATTGAACTGGTGAAAAATGAGAAAGCTAGAGCGGGATTTGTGGAGCAAATGGCGGCACTTCGTGCTGCCGAGTTAGAGAAGGCACAGAATACCAACGGCGCCAATCAAGAAAGCCCATCTCGCTCTGGTACAGGGCTGGCAGCCTCAGGAGCGGAATCGAGCTCCGGTATTGATTTTAGGTTTGGGAAGCGACCAGAAGACTTCGGTCACGTACCGGTTTGGTGGCCAATGTGCACTTGCGGAAATGTGTTTCGGTCATATGACGAATTGCTGATACACATAGAATCAAGTTCCATATGGGTATATCCTGGACCTGACGAAGAACGAGTTGCGACCGATCCTAGCCATGGTGTAAGCGGAATTTCGTTTGATGGAACACGCACCGGAGAGGCTTACTGTGGCTGTGCCTGGTGTCAAGGTCGTTGAGATCTGGGTCGCCAAGAAGCCTTGGGTTCTACAGATAACGCATTCTACGTAAACCTTTATACTGTAGCTAACGGTACTTGCAGCAGTGCCTTCAACTGAAAGGGGATGACGATGGGATTATTCGATAAGAAGAACTGCTCGATTTGCGGGGCAAAGACCAACATGTTGACGAATCGCAAACTCGCGGACGGCAATATGTGCAAGGATTGCGCGAAGAAGCTCTCCCCGTTTGTTGAGGGACGTAAGAACCAAACCGTTGCAGAGATAAACGATCATCTTGCCTATCGTGAGGCGAATAAGGCTGAGGTCGCGAGCTTTAATCCAACGCGAGACTTCGGCGATAGCATAACGTTTCTCGGGCTTGGCGATAAAGCTCACGTATACATCGATGACAGCAAAAGGGCGTTCATCCTGACGCGCTCGAAGAAATGGCGTGAAGAAAACCCCGATGTCATCAAGTTTTCGCAAGTCAAGGATTGCACGTACGTGGTCGAACAACGTTCAGCGATTACCCAGGGTGCGTCGACGAAAACCAATGAGCGTGAGTACGACACGTTCCTAAGAATCGAAGTCGACTCGCCATACTTCGATGTCGCAAAACTACAGATGAACGATCAACCGGCGTCCTCAATTCTCGATCGCGATCAGGTCGAGCGTACGCGTTTGGCGCGCGATATCAAGAACGTGCTGATGGGCGAAGCGGGGTAGGTGGTGTCCCGCCTCAGCGGGTTTCGTTGCGCTACACTTGATGGGTAGTCAGAACGAAAGAGAGCCCCATGATTTCTGATTTTGAAGCAAAACTTGAAGCATACGCTAATCTGATCGTGCAGCGTGGTGTCGCTTTGTCGCCGGGACAGATCGTGATGCTTGCTGCTCCGGTCGAGGCGTACGAGTTCGCCCGTCGTGTGCAACGTGTCTGCTATGAGCAGGGCGCGAAAGATGTCATCGTGCGCTGGGGTGATAACGAGGGCGGTGTTTTGCGCCTACGTAACGCCTCACTTGAAACGCTGACCGATATCCCGCAGTGGCTTGCGGACTCATATAACGAGTATGCGCATGAAGACGTTGTCTTTATCGCTCTTGATACCGAGTTTCCGCCGCCTGCCGGACTTGACCCGAACAAAGTCTCGCAATCACGCATCGCTCGCATGCGCGCGACCGAGCCGTTCACGCAAGCTCGTATGAAAGCCATCGTGCGCTGGAATATCTCAAGTGTCGCAACGACGGAGTGGGCGAGCATGATCTATCCCGACCTACCGCCCGATGAGGGTCTTGAGGCGTTGTGGCACGATGTCCTTTCGTGCACGCGATGCTTCGATGAGGATCCCCTCAAGGCATGGGATGAGCATGTGGCGCGCAACAACGCGTATCGCGATACGCTCAACGAGCTGAAGCTGAGCACCCTTCATTTCGAAAGCGATCTAGGTACCGATTTGCACGTCGGACTGCCCAAAGGATATCTATTCAACGCAACGCAGGAGAGGGGAGCTAACGGAACACTCTTTATCGCCAACATGCCAAGCGAGGAGATTTTTACTGCGCCTGATCGTCTGCGGGTCGACGGTATTGTCGTCGCGTCGATGCCGCTGATGTATAACAACGAGAAGGTCGAGGGTCTTCGCTTTGAATTCAAAGAGGGCAAAGTCACTTCTTTTAGTGCCGAGGTCGGCGAGGCAAGCATCGAGCATCTGCTTGCGACGGACGAGGGTTCATCCTACCTAGGTGAGGTGGCGCTCGTGCCGCATGACTCAACGGTGTCGCAGGCGGGCAAACTGTTTTACACGACGCTCTACGACGAAAACGCCTCATGCCACCTTGCACTAGGCGAAGCGTACCCCGATACCATCGAAGGCGGTCTTGAGATGGCGCGCGAGGAGCTGGTCGAGGCGGGACTTAACCACTCGCTTGAGCACGTGGACTTCATGTTTGGAACGCCCGATCTGCGCATCACCGGCACAACCGAGACGGGCGAGACGATCCAGATATTCGAAAACGGTAACTGGGCGCTGTAGCGCAACGTAGCAACTCACGGCTTCGGCGAGAATCTCCTCTGCATTGCTCAAGCCGCTGGGGGCTCATCACAAGCCGAATACGGGTTTTCTGGACACCACCTCCTTTCTCCCTATATACTAGTCTGCAGGTCTCCGAGTTGCATGACCTACGGTTCGCGTTGACGTATCGGTACAGACGGAGGTACAGATGCGGCGGACTAGGGGATGCAACCGATAGGGTGTATTTGGAAACGGATGCGCCTTCCACTGTGTAAAGGAGTAAAGACTATGAATGTACGTGTACGAAATGGGGTCTGGTTCGCCCTCGCGGTAATCCTCATGCTCGCACTTGCCCTTGTGGGGTGCGGCGATGCTAGTGAAGATACCGCCACAGAAGAAACCGTCAAGCCAACCCAAACCATCAATATGGTGCTTGCATCGACCACCTCGACCCAAGACTCGGGATTGTTCGAGGTGCTCCTGCCCGCATTTGAGGCGGATAATCCGCACGTCAAGGTGCGGGTTATCGCGGTCGGTACCGGCGAGGCGCTTCAAAAGGGTCGCGATGGTGACGCCGATGTGCTTCTGGTGCATGCAAAAGCAGATGAGGAGCAGTTCGTTGTCGATGGTTTTGCCGATGCGCGCTCTGACGTGATGTACAATGATTTCGTTATCGTTGGTCCCGCCGATGATCCGGCAGGCATCAAGAGCGCGACCGATGCCGCCGATGCATTCGCAAAGATCGAGGCGTCCGGATCGCTGTTCATCTCTCGCGGCGATGACAGCGGCACGCACAAAAAAGAGATAAAGATATGGCAGGTCGCCTCAGTCGATCCGAGCGGAGATTGGTACAAGGAAACTGGTCAAGGAATGGGAGAGACTCTCAGGATTGCCGACGAGACGGGCGCCTACACGCTTGCCGATAGGGCGACATTCCTCTCGCTCTCTCTTGATGATGCGATTCAATCACAGATCGCCTACGAGGGAGCACCGGATCTTCTCAACCAGTACGGTGTGCTTGTTGTAAAAGATGCGCGCGAACTTGAAGCTGCTCAACTTTTCGAGCAGTGGATTCTATCACCTGTCGGTCAAAAGATAATTGAAGAGTACGGTGTCGAGCAGTACGGGCAACCGCTCTTCTTCCCTAACGCTCGATAGAATGTCGGCGGGTTGATTCAATGAATTGGAGCGGATGGAGCATATACAGTGACGCGCTGATAAATGGATTTAGCGCGCTCGCTGCCGGAGGCATAGATGTCTACAACATCATATATGTGTCACTCAAAGTATCATCGATCGCGACCCTTATCGCGATGTGCGTCGGTATCCCACTTGGATTGTATCTGGGTACGCGCCGGTCGGTCAGCCGCACCGTAGCACTTATCGTTGCCAATGCGGGCATGGGACTACCGCCGGTGGTCGCCGGTCTGGTCGTGTCGATGCTGCTTTCGCGGAGAGGACCTCTTGGGGACTTGGGTCTTCTCTATACACAGATTGCGATGATTATCGCGCAGGTTGTCATCGCGCTTCCGGTGGTCGCGGCAATAGTCGCATCCGGTGTCTCAGCCGTTCCCGCGCAGCTGCGCCTGCAGGTGCGATCGCTTGGCGCGTCTCGTATGCAGGAGGCATGGCTCACACTTCGCGAGAGTCGCCTCTCGGTCTTTGCGGGCATTGCGGCGGGATTTGGAGCAATTATCAGCGAGGTCGGCGCGGTACAGATGGTCGGAGGAAACCTTGCTGGCGAAACGCGCGTGATGACTACCGCGATCGTGCAGTTCACCCGCATGGGTCGCTATGGTGAGGCGGTCGCACTTGCGGTGGTGCTACTGAGTATCATCGTAGCGGTTAACGTTCTCATCACCTATGCGCAGACGCGCGATGAGAAGCACTCTCAGGAGCTGAAATAAGATGCGGTACTATACACAAAACGATCGCCGCGCCATGTCGCTGAGCTGCGAGAACATTGTCAAAAAATATCCAAAATTCACTCTCGAAGTCGAAGGTCTTGTAATCAAAGAAGGAACAACGACCGCACTTCTCGGCCCTTCGGGGTGCGGAAAGTCAACACTTCTTAATATTTTGGGTGGCCTTGAGAAGCCAGACAGCGGAGTGGTGTATCTGGATGGGGAAATCCTCACCTCGCCGCGTGCGCGCGAACATATAACGGCGGTCTTCCAAACGCCGTATCTTTTGCGCGGAACGGTCATGCGCAACGTCTCATACGGACTGCGCTTGCGCCACGTTGGGCGAGATGAGCAGCGCGCACGGGTGGCCAATATCCTTGAGCTCGTCGGTCTTGCCGGCTATGAGGATCGCTCGATAGCCGGGCTTTCCGGTGGAGAAGCGCAACGTGTCGCTCTTGCGCGGGCGTTGGTGCTTGAGCCGTCGGTGTTGCTGCTGGATGAGCCCCTCTCAAGCTTGGACGAGCATCTCAAACGATATCTGGTGCGTGAGTTTGCCCGCATACTGGGCGAACTTCAAGTAACCGCCGTCTACGTCACGCACGATAAGGGCGAGGCGAAGGTCATCGCTTCAGCTCTCGGCGTTATGAAAGACGGTAGAATTGTATCTTACGGCGAGGGTGACAAATACTGGACGGGACATACCGATCCCTGGGCACGGAGCTTTTTAGGAGTAAAGAGTGAGCGCGATGAATAGGCAGACGATGGGCAGTTCGATGACGAGTGAATTTGTAAGCGTGGAGGCTGCACGTCAAATGTTGCTTGACGTCACGCCTTTGATGGAAGTGGAGAGCGTCGGACTCTTTGATGCGCTTGGGCGCGTGCTTGCCCAAGATGCGGTCAGCGATATCGATGTTTCGCCGTTTGATAACAGTGCGATGGATGGCTTTGCCGTGAAGGCAAGCGATATAGCGAACGCGAGTCCGGAAAACCCTGTCGACCTTGCGGTGGTCGCGCATATTGCAGCAGGTGATTATTGCGAATCGAAAGTACAAGATGGCGAGATTATGCGTATCATGACGGGCGCTCCAACACCCGCCGGTGCTGAAAGTGTGGTCAAGGTCGAGGATACATCCCTTATCGCGGGCGATGGCGGGGTTGGCTCGACCATCCGTTTCACCAAACCTATTCCACTTGGCGCGAACATTCGTCTCAGAGGCGAAGAGGTTGCCGCCGGGGAGACGGTACTGTACGCAGGCACACCCCTCACCCCGGCATCAATCGGGCTGCTGGCCGCAACAGGCCACCCGTCAGTGCCGGTATACCAACGACCCCGCGTGGCGGTGGTGTCAACCGGCAACGAACTGGTGGACGCTTCTGTTGTGCCCACAAAAGGGCAGATTAGGAATTCGAACGCATACTCGATTGGCGCTCAGGTAATCGCGAGCGGCGCAATACCGGTCGAATATCCCTGCATAGCAGATACCTATGAAGCAACTAAAGAAACGCTTGAGCGCGCTGCGATCGAGTGTGACTTTGTGATTACCAGCGGCGGCGTGTCGGTGGGCGATTTCGATTACGTTAAACCGGTTCTCGAAGAGATCGGAACGCTTCATTACTGCAATGTGAATATGCGTCCCGGTAAACCGCAGACGATGGGCGTCATCGGCGACACTCCCTTTTTCGGACTTCCCGGAAATCCGACCTCCACGTACGTAGGTTTCGAGGTATTCGTGCGACCGGCACTGAGAAAAATGCAAGGGTATACGGAGTTAATCCGTCCCGTGACACATGCGACTCTCATTCACGATGCGAAAAAGCATCAGGATCGCCGGTACTTCCTGCGCGGGATTGTCAGCCGTAGCGATGAGGGGGGATACGAGTGCGCGGTAAAGGGCAACCAGTCCTCCGCCCTGCTCAAATCCGTTCATGATAGCAACTGTTTGATCGTGCTACCCGAAGGACTGAGTCCGGTAAGCGCTGGCACGGTCGTGGAATGCATCAGACTTGATATGGACGAGGGGACAGTGAGTTGATTGCCGACTACCCCGATAACCTTTCCTCAGTAAATCAGAACACCGATGAGAGGTACGCGTTTCCGCTTCTTGCGTTTTATGGGAGAAGTAATAGCGGTAAGACGACGATTGTCGAGCGCGTTATCGCAGAGCTTACCCGCCGCGGGGCGCGTGTTGCATCAATTAAAGGACATCTCCATAATCTTGAATTTGATGTTGAGGGCAAAGATTCGCATCGTCACCGGAAAGCCGGTGCTCAACTGTCGATGCTGGCAACACCTAGCGGATGGATGGCCATACACAATACTGACAAGCGTGTCGAACTACCTATCGCCATTGAAGAGGCGAAACGGAGCGGATGCGAAGTACTGATCGTCGAGGGGTTCAAGGAAGCTTCGGTACCTAAAATCGAGGTGACCGTCAAGAATCGGGATTCTCTTGATGTCGAAGAGATCGTCGATAATCTGATGGCTGAGATTATGCGGACACGTGAGAAAACCACACGAAAGTAGTGTGAATGGCGAGCATTGACACATATGGAAGAAGTATCGATTACCTTCGGATATCGGTCACCGACCGATGCAATTTCCGTTGCGTGTACTGTATGCCTCCTGATGGTGTCGACCAAAAATGCCACACCGCTATTCTTACTTTGGAAGAGATTGCGCAATGTGCCCGCGCGGCTGCTCGTCATGGCATCAAGCGAATTCGTGTTACCGGAGGCGAGCCGCTGGTCCGTCTGGGTGTGCCTGCGTTCATCAAAGAGCTTCATGATATCGAGGGGATCGAGGACATCTCGCTTACCACCAATGGTGTGCTTCTCCCTCAATTCGCTGATGAGCTGCAAGATGCCGGTCTGACGCGTGTCAATATCTCGCTCGATACGCTTGATCCCGAGCAGTTCGAAAAGATTACGCGCGGCGGAAAGCTTGAGGACACGCTCAAAGGTATCGAGACCGCACTTGAGTATGGATTCGAGCCCGTCAAGATCAATGTCGTGGTGATGCGCTCTTTCAATCAGGATCTGTTCGAGTTTGCGCGCCTCACGTTTGATCGCCCCCTGCACATTCGTTTCATCGAGTATATGCCGGTGGGGTCATCGACCGGGAGCGACGGTCATGGGTGGAGCGATGATGAGGTCATCACTTCAGAAAAGGTGATAGAGCGTATTGAAAGGGCAGGAGAAGCTGCCGGCCTAGGGAAGCTGATTACGCTTCGCAAAGATGCGGCTCCCGCAGGTGCGGGTCCTGCCTACTACTTCAAGTTTCCTGAAGCGGCGGGCACCATCGGCGTCATTTCCGCTCTCTCGAATCATTTTTGTAGCACGTGCAATCGCTTGAGACTTACCGCAGACGGTATGCTCAGGCCATGTCTGTTCAGCGACAGGGAGTACGATGCGCGCACTGCGCTGCGCTCAGGCGCAGAGGGTGCTCTTGATGAGATTATCGAGCGAGCAATCACCGACAAACCGGCAGGCAACACATTTAGCGCGACAAAGCGCCTGATGTCACATATCGGAGGGTAATATGGAGAACAAACTGACGCATCTTGATGAACAGGGAAGAGCTTCTATGGTTGATGTTGGGTCAAAGGATGAGACGGTTCGCAAAGCGATTGCGAGCGGCTTTGTCTCGATGGAGAGCGAAACCCTGCACGCGATCTGCGAGGGAGAGATTGTCAAAGGAGACGTTTTGGCAACCGCCCGGATCGCGGGAATTATGGCGGCGAAACGCACGCACGAACTCATCCCGCTGTGTCATCCCCTTGCGCTGACAAAGGTCGGAGTGGAGTTCACTCCAACCGATGAAGACGGTCGCATTGGCATTGCGATTGAAGCGGTCGCCCAAACGGTCGGTCGCACCGGCGTTGAGATGGAGGCGCTTACCGCAGCGAGTGTCGCGGCGTTGACGATCTATGACATGTGCAAGGCGATCGATAAAGCGATGATTATTCAAGGCATCAGACTTGAATACAAGTCGGGTGGAAAAAGCGGTGTATACACACGCGAAGATGAGCAACAGTAGAGGCGGAAAGGCAAGAGAGATGAACGAGACAAAGATGAACGAAAAGCAAGGCGCACGGGTAATCTCGATTAACCTTTCGCCCCGCAAAACGATGCGCAAGACCCCACAAGACAGTGCGACGCTCATTCTTGACCGGGGATTTGAAGGGGATGCCCATGCCGGCGACTGGCACCGTCAGGTCTCGATGCTTGCTATCGAGTCCATTCAGAAGATGCGCGACAAGGGGCTTGATGTAAGCCCTGGCGATTTCGCGGAAAACCTTACGACCGAGGGCATCGATTTGATGGAGCTACCCGTGGGCACACGCGTTCGGGTTGGTGAGGCGATACTCGAACTCTCCCAGATTGGGAAGATCTGCCACACGAAGTGCGCGATTTACTATCAAGCGGGAGATTGCGTGATGCCCAAAGAAGGCATCTTCTTTGTCGTGCGCACCCCGGCGACCGTTGCGGTCGGCGATGAGGTCGAGGTGCTTGAACTAGGAGACGGCATCTGTGAGGCGAACTATCAGGAGGCGTATCCGGATAGCACCCAAGAGTGCAATAAGGTGAGTGAGTAGCTATGAGTGCTTTGACATTCGCCCTGATTACGTGCAGTGACACGCGGACCATTGAAACAGATGAGGCGGGTCACGCCCTGACCGCCCTGATTACAGAGCGCGGGTGGGAGGTCGTCTCGCATGAAGTGGTTGCCGATGACTTCACCGCAATAGGCAGAGCGCTGACGAGCGCCACCGATAAGGTCGGCGCTGATGTCGTGCTGACGTGTGGGGGCACCGGTTTCAGCAAAAAAGATGTGACGCCGGAGGCCACGCTTGCGGTAGGAGAGCGCTTTGCTCCCGGAATTGCTGAGGCGATTCGTGCGCAGTCGATGGCGGTCACGAGGCGTGCTATGCTTTCGCGTGGACAAGCGGTGCTACGCAACAATTCCCTTATCGTGAACCTGCCCGGCAGCACGAAAGCAGCCACCGAATCCTTCTCTTTTGTCGAGGATCAGCTTGAACATGGCCTTGAAATGCTTCACGGAGGCGGTCATTAGGCACAAAAATGCCCCTCACGGGGCAATATCTACCGTTCAAATTTTGGAAAAAAGATTATAGCATACTTTTATACCACTCACCTTGGAAAATACACCCTTGACGAGCATAAATCCCCGCTCAATACATTTCCTTGCATATATCAATAGAATATAAGTAGGTTGTAAAGGCGGAAGGTCACCGAGGAAGGAAGAAAAGCCCACAATCGTTGATCCAATCCCTGACCGCTAGAGCAGAACCTTGACAGATGTAAGTAGTGTGTACAGGTGAGTCTCGGAAGAGCGAAAGGAGTGATGGTAATGGCTGACATGATGACAGGACTAGGACTGGTGGAGATTATCCTACTTGCTGGAGTGTTCTTGGCGTTTGTGGTACACCCAGTCATGTTTATTCTGGCCGGTTTGCGCGCATTGGTATTAGGCGCTTCGAGCTCTAGGCGCCTCCAGACCTCCAGGGTCGCAAGCGGTTCAATGGTGCTTTCGCCTGAAGCATAAGCACAATTAGAATTAGACGTATTCCGGGGAAAGTGTGCTTAGGCACACTTTCTCTATTTCTGTGAGTGTCCCAGACTCTGCCTGAGGTTGTCGGACTACGGCTACTGTTCGTTTACGTACGCAAGTACGCGCACTCACACTAACCTTGCCCTCCTACTCGGCCAAAGCCTAGGGCACTCATGATTATCCGCGATCGCCTCGAAGGCTCACCCGCCATTTGAGCGTAGCGAAGGCACCTCAGTTGCCTAAGGGTTAAGGCAGAATTGCTTCCGGTTGCTTTCAAGTATGCCCTCTTTGCGCATCTTCGAAATCTCAGCGCACAGCGCACTTCGTTCAACACCCAGATAATCAGCGAGTTCTTGACGATTAAACGGTATGTTGAATATACGCGTACCTTGACGCGATGACTCGTCTTCAAGGTAAGTGAGCAACTTCTCGCGCATCTGCCGTTTCGCTATGATACGCATCTTCCCCTTAAGCCGGAGGTTTTCTTCGGCAAGAACCAGCAGCATATTCTTGACCAGTAGATGATGTGCCTCACACGATGATGGGCACGGGGTGATGATCGCGGAGTAGTTCAGCAACAGAACAGTGCACGGCTCAACGGCGACGACGCTATAGGGAATCTGAGCCACCTGCGCACACACAAAGGAGCCTCCGAACGGCTCGCCCGGGGTAAGCGACGCATGAATTGCGCGTAGACCGGTGCGATCGATGCTGATCACGTTTGAGGTGCCACTACACATGATGCCCAGAAATTTAGCCGGATCACCGGCACGCCAAATAACCTGATCCTTCTCAAAGGATTGCAACTTCGCGCCTCGACACGTCAGCAGGTCTTCTATCTGGTCGGGCTTGATGCCTGCGAACAACAGTGTGCGTGATAAAAGCTCTGCCGGGTAGGTCCTCGAAGTAGCCGTTGTGGTCATTGAGTTATTCGTCTTTGTGGGTGCGCTTACTGTAGCCATAATTCGCTTCCTCTGTTTGTTGTAATTCCAACAGACGGTCTCTTATCAGAATACTATACTTTGGGTAGGAGACTTCGGTCATGTCCGTTATTACCCAGAGGAGAAGAGGTATTCGATGAAGAGACTTTTCGGCGTGCTCCTGCTTGTCGCTATTCTATTGGTGGGGGCCTATATGGTGTCTGGCTGCTCGTCTGATGAAGCAGCGGTCGATGATGCTGACGATGCGGTCGCTAGTCTTGTGGACGCAGGCGATCCTATTCTTGATCCCGCACACTGGCGAAGCTCGTTCCATTCTCAGTTTGAGTCATTTAGCAAGAATGCAGAGCGCGGGGATTACTACAGTTATCTTGAGGCGTATCCGTGGCTTTCGACTATCTATGAGGGAAGCGGATTTGCTAAGGGGTACTACTCGGCGCGCTCGCACGCGTTTACGGTTGCCGATCTAAACGATACGGCGCGCATCAACGAGAAATCACCCGCAAGTTGTTTGTCGTGCAAATCACCGGAGTACGCGATCGCCGAGAATCGCAAAGAGAGCAATCTGTACGGCCTTACCTTTTTTGACGTGCGCGAGCGTATGACGCACCCGGTCACGTGCTACGATTGCCATAAGAATGAGCCGGGGCGCGGCAAAGTGGGCGGAACACTTCCTTACGAGGGTGGTTACGTCGGCTCTATCCGCCTTCATTTCGATGAGGGATTTCCGGGCGAGGAGTCCGCGAACGCGGCGTGTGGACAGTGCCATAACGAATACTATTTCAATGAAGAAAGAGCGGTTACGTTGCCGGCGGGTCTGTATGATCCAACCGAGATCTACCAGTACTATCAGGACCTCTCCTTTGTTGACTACACAAGCCCTTCAACGGGAACCGGTCATCTGAAGGTTCAGCATCCTGAGTATCAGGTCTACATCGGCACTGTTCATGATCAAGCTGGACTGACGTGTGCGACCTGCCACATGGAGAAGTTGCGTAACAACGATGGGCAGTTCACCAGCCATCGCATCACCAATCCGGTCGAGTCGGAGACGGTCCGCAAGAGTGTATGTATCCCGTGCCATCCCGGTGAGAGCTCGCTTGAACTGATCGCCGATGCACAAAAGCGCACGAAGGCGCAAACCGCAGCGGTTGCCGAGCGTCTGGCAGCGTTCAACAAGCGGTTCGCAGCGGTTGTTTCTGCGGGAAGGCTCAGTGATGAGCAGCTTGCCCAGATACGCTCGCTCAATCGTGAGGCGACCTGGTACTGGGATTGGGTGTTTGTAGAGAACAGCCACGGTGCCCACAATTCTGCGCAGGCCAAGGATTGTCTGGACAAGGCAAACGCGCTGATTGAGCAAGCGGAAGCGTTGTTACCGTAGCTCAAAAAATACGAGCCGATATCCATCGATAGAAGGGGTCTGCCCAAGGGACCCCTTCTCGCTACTTTCCGAATCCTGCTGCGCTCTATCACGGCAAAAAACGAGAGCCACACATAGCAAAAAACGCTTGTCGGTTTGTGCCACTTATGCTTCAATGGAATAGTACGGTGTGCGTATTATTTAGTTCTGTCTGCGTGTCTGGATGCTTCTGCATTTTCGATGGGCGGACACGGGGTTACGGGGGTTTTCTATGAGGGGTACGAAATCGGGTTTTTCAATCCGAACATTTTTGCTTTTATTGATGGTAGCTGCGCTTGTTATTGCGCCGGTCTCCAGCGTTGGAGCAGCGCAATATACGATAGGCACCGTGGTGCCGTATAACGGTTCGACATCGGTGACGCTCGATCAGAGCGGCTGGTACTTTGTCGAGGCGTGGGGCGGTAACGGAGGCAATGGCGCGGGAGACAACGGTGGCAATGGCGGCGTGAGTACGGTTCAACGCGGCTACTTCTACTTTGAAAAAGGCGATGTCCTTAATGTGCAGGTTGGTCCTGCGGGTGGCCGCGGAGGAAGCGCTGGTGGCGGTGGTGTTGGTGGTCCATCTGGAGTGTCTGGCACAGGGACATGGTTCGGTTCTGGCTATGAAGGTGGCAGAGGCGGTAATGTAACTCGAGCTTTGTTCGGCATCATCGGTGGTCCCGGTTATGGCGGCGGCGGCGGCGGCGCAGCTTCGGGTATCATGCGCAACGGAACGATCGTTCTTGCTTCCGGTGGCGGCGCTGGTGGCGGTGGCGAAGGTGGTAATAGCTCCATCGGCCAAAGGGGATCCAATGGCGGTGGAAGCGGTC
>Ga0209737_10001530_pt1 | contig 16536 bp, 9 predicted proteins | sample TergutCu122P3_FD_187284 | JGI IMG/M metagenome (GOLD analysis project Ga0209737, IMG submission 187284) | Cubitermes ugandensis P3 segment gut microbial communities from Kakamega Forest, Kenya - Cu122 P3 (SPAdes) (version 2) | ecosystem: Host-associated > Arthropoda: Insects > Digestive system >...
GCTCCCTTCCACGCCTCCTTGCTTCCTGGAATCTGCACCATTTCGACGCCGCGACCCTGCCGTCAGTGATAAGGCGAGTGCGATAGCGGCGCAGGGGGCCCGGCCCCCTCAGCGCATAACATTGATGAGCAGGGGGATGAATGCCACGAGGATCAGCACGCTGCCTTTAAAGGCGATGGGCAGCAGGGAGCGTTCGTAGCGATCCCAGAATTTTTTGGGCCGATCCGGGGCGTCTTCGTAGGCGTAAGCTTCTTCGCCAACGACCCGGCGCGTGAGGATTTGGTTAAGAGAGACCGGGGGCGTGAGGTAGCCGAGTTCGAAGGCACACAGGACGACGATCCAGAAATGAATGGGCGAAATGCCGTTGGTGTAGGCGATTTGAGTCAGTGTGGCCGATACGAGGATGACGGCGCCGTAGGGATCCATCACCATGCCCACGAGCACGAGGATGATGACGAGGACGAGCATGGCCATAAACGGTGTGGCATAGGTTTGTGGGAGAAACTGGCTGAAGTTGGCGCGATCCAGGATGCCGCCAAAGCATATGGACAATGTCATGAGCGTCAGCAGGCCGCCGGAATAGACAGAGGTCGATTTGGCGGCGTTGAAAAGGCTGTCGATGATGCCATCGGGTTTGGGCGCGGGTTCCGACTTGCTGCTTTCGTCGCGCGTCCATTCTTTTTTGGCGCTGAGGCGGTCGAAGATGAGGAGCATGAGGAGGATAAAAGGCAGGAGGTAGGGGGCTGAGAATTCGTCGAAACCGGCACCCAGACCATATCGGAAGACCAGAACGACTGCGGCGGCAATGGCGACGTATGGGAGAATGGGCAGGCAGGCGCGTCCCATTTGGGGCATGGCAATGATCGGGTTCTCGCAGCGTATGGGGGCATGCCGCGTGGCAAAAAGCACGATGGCAAGCACGACAATGTTAACGAAAAAGACACTGAGACCGGCGCTGAAGAGCTCGGTTGTGGTCACGTCCTTATTGAGCGCAGCGATAACGACAACCAGCAGGCATGGACTCAGCACGATACCCATTGACCCGCTCATGGCGGACCCCGCAAGCGCAAGCGTGTCGCGAACGTTGGCACGTTTGAATTCGCGATACAGGATAGCACCCGCTGCGATGACAAATATGCCGGAAGCGCCGGAATAGGCCGTGGGGAAAGCAGAGGCTATCACGATAATGAACACCAGAAGCTCTGGCGAAAGTTTCCAGGGACGAATGATGGCCAGGAACTTGTCGGCGATGCGCGTGTGTTTGAGGATCATGCCGCTGAAGACGTACAGCGCCACATTGGTATAGAGATTGGCGTGCTCGGTCATTTGATCCAGATAAATGCCTATCCCGGAGAAGTGGCGTTCAATGACAAAGAAGTAGATGCCGCAGGTCCACGTCATGTACGTGTGCAGCGGTATGCCAAGCAACAGCTGTGAGAAGGGTGTCCTGTCAGTGCCCGAAAGCGGGCGCATCAAAAGCAAAACGTTGCAAACGGCCATGGCCAGGAAAGAGGCCATCCAATAGAGAGGAAGATCAGAGACGATTTCGAGTCCGGCCGACAGTTCCTGGCGATAAAGCGCGGCAAAAGAGGCCACAATGATAAGATTCCCACCCAGCTGTGCCGCCTGCGAGAGGCGATCGCCAAACCGCGTCTTCGGATTGCGAAGCGAAAGGTGCATGCGGGAAATCGTCGTGGCAATGCCGCAAAACATGAGGATGAGAATGAGGATGTGGCGGCCTAAGTTGACGGATTCAAGGGCAATCTTTCCGACAAACCGTTCAAAGCCGACAAACATGCTGAGGCCGCGCCCTTGGCGCTGCTGCACGATGTGCTCAAACTTCGCATGCCGCTCAACGCAGATAGCGGCCGCCGCAACGATGGCTTCATCACTGATCGAAGCCTCCTCTTCCCCAAACAAATCATCCAGAAAGTCATCCGAATCAGCCCTGGCTTCGGTTTGTGCAGGGGCATCCTCGGGTGTCAGGCTGCAATCCGGCACAACGGGGGGCTGGCGAAGTTCAGAGTAACCCGTCCACGTCGATTCGGCCACATCCAGAAGCTTGCTGTGAATGTTTCCAATGGTCGAAAACAACACGACACCCACCAGCAAAAGCGTGAGCGAAATCGTTGTAATGAACGTGAGCCATTTGTTGCTTGAAGAAGGCGTTGTCATTTTTATTTTCTTTTTTACGCGGGGAAGCCAGCTTACGCGGGGGAGCCAGCTCCCCCACACCCCCTGCGATACTTCGTATCGCTTGTGGTGAAGTGGCAGAGTGCATCGTTTATGGCCACATATCCTGCAATGCAGGCGCAAGGATAAATGGTCTGCATAATCTTGCAGCTCCGAAGCAAAGGAAACGTTGTGATTTAGACGTGCGTGTAGAATCCGGCACCCTCACCCACAAGCAATGCGCAGCATTGCAGGGGGTGTGGGGGAGCCATGCTCCCCCACATAAAAAAACTACTCGCGCTTCTGAGCACACTCGGGACGCGAGGCATCGTCCTTACAGCGAAGCCGCCGCATCAGCGCCAGCGCGTCTTTGTCATAGACTTTTTCGCTGTCACGCAAATACACCCGAACATCAAGGAAAATCTGATCGTAGCGTTCCCTGGCCGCCTTGTCGATATCGATCCAGTAGGATGACTTGATCGAGCTGTCGGCCTTGGTCGAAAGCTGCAAAACCTTGGCAAAATTATCCGCACCGTATTGACGCGATTTATCGGCAAACCCAGACGGAAACTTGGAGCTGTGAATGAGTATCTGCCCCGTCAGCTGTGCAATGGGGTAGCGAAGTACCCCGCCCTTGTCGCGAATGCCCTTTTCGAGCTCAAGCGGCTTAAAGGCCGTCGCGGGGGCATAGCAGATATCGGCCGCACCGTTATTGAAGATCCCGCCAAAGGTCGAAATATCGGCCGCCACCATCGAAGCGCCCACGAGCCTGACCATATGCTTGGCAGCAGCATCGAAATCGATCGTTGCAATGCGTTTGCCTGCGATGGCTTCGATCGACTGCCACGAACGGTCGCGCACCATGATATAGACCGCCCCCATGGGCATGATCATCGCTGTCTCATAATCCCCGGACTTAAGAAGCTTTGCTGCCTTGGGCTGCGCCAGAAGGGTAATCGCCTCACCCAGCAGCTCGTAACTCGGCAACGCCCCGAGTGCCTCAAGCGTCGAAGCGAACTTGGTAAAATTTCGTGCCCGCACGCCCGTGAGAAAAACAGCATCGCACTTGCCGGCTTTAAAATCTTCGGCAGCCGTCTTCTCATTCGTATAGGGCTTAAGCGTGAAATCCACACCCCAGGCCGAAGCCGCAACCTGATAATCTTTCATGGCAGCAAACGCATCGCCGTTTGCGCCCGACGGATCGTAAACGCAAAGTGTACGCGCTTCTTTTGCCTGGGCCGACCCCACACCCAGCATACAAAACAACCCCGCTGCCCCAAGTACTGTCCAAATCTTCCTCATGCGCTTCTCCTGTACCTGACAAAATCACTCATGCGTCATCGCCATGGGGATCCTCCCCAAATTCATCTGACAAACCCTCAGCTGCGTCTGCCCCGGACGGCAAATCGTCGGCATCGTCCCCAAGGCCATCCAGCAAATCATCGACCTCCGAGTCGCTCATGCTCACCACAACCGGTGTCTCGGACGGACACTGCAACACGAGGAACGGCGCACGATGCCCCTTGCTTCGAACCCAGGCCAAATCCGCCTGATGCGCGATCATATCCCTCGCATAGGCATTCAGCATGGCATATGACGCATTCGCAGTTTCAACCCGGGCGGCCTCCTCAATGGCCTGACACATGACATCCTGCCGGCCAACCGCAGCCGACATCTGCACTAGCATGGCCCGTGCCAAACCCACACCCTGGGCATCGCCTTTTTGCGCCGCCTCCTCAAGTGCCGCCAGTGGATCAACGCCCTCGGGCCCGGATCCGGGAATACTCAGCCAAATCGAAGCCCGAAGTGCCGTCGGCATACCCCACCACCGACTGTCGTCAAAACACCCCGCGGCTTTTTCTATTTTGACGGGAACATCCAGCGATATCCCCAACGCCTTCTCACTGCTGAAGTCATGCAAAATCGCCAGCGCACCGGACGCCAGCCCCAGCAATGACAACAACTCCAGCTCGACTGTCTTATAGCGCCGACAGCCCTGGCTCAAATCGCCAAACGCCGCCAAAGCATGCGCATACGCCGCATACATCCGGCGCGCCGACAAATAATGCCCCTGCTTTTCGCGAATAAGCGCATCCTGCGCCTGCACCGACGCATTCGCATACAGCGCCCGCGCCTTGTCGAGTTCCGCCTCGCGCTGAACACGCTCCGCACACATCCCGGACGCCATCAGCATCCCAACGCCAACGTCATCCGTCGCCACGCCAATCCGCGACAGCGACAGCATCACCGGCGACATGCCCTCCCCCATCGCACACGCCGACGCCAAATCATCCTGCGCCATCAGATACGGTATCGCCTCAGCCTTCGCATAATCAATGAGCGACTCGCCCGCCATCTTCTGCACAGAGCAACCCGCCAAAATGAACACACAAACGACAAAAACAATGCGCCAACATCCCCTCACGACTCACCTCCATCAGACCATCTCCCCCCAAACGTGTGGTGTTTATAGCCACAACATTATTCAAACTGCAACGCACAAAACCCCGCCAAGCCGCGCATCCTAACGCACTGCGCCACACCGCCGCACCAACCTCCACCCCCAGTTCCGACCACACCTTGCACCCAAACCTCAAAATACCATGACGCGAACCGCAAAAAATATTGTGAGGGGGAAGTCTCCCCCTGCGCCGCTATCGGCCGCGGCCGATACGCGGCTACCCCCTCTGCGGGGCCTCAGTCGCCGGCCCCGCAACACCCCGCTTCTTGGGTGTGCATTCCGTAGGGGCGCAGCACGCTGCGCCTCTACAACCAACCGAAACGAATTTGCCTCAACGCTTCGGGCACAACGCACTTGACACCAGCCCCGAGGGCAAAGAAAAAACAAAAGAGGCAACGCCGACGACCAGACCGAGGACGCAAATGGCGAGTTTGTGCCGGTTCCTGGCAAGATTGTGGAGAGTGGGGGAGATGATGCTCACATCAGATAGCAGCGGACATTTGAAAAGTGCACGGTTTTTTTCGCACAGCCGAACGCCGTCACTCGACACACTGCAGGAGAACGCATGTCATGCCGCTTGGCTGGCGTTTTGTCAGCGAGTCAGACAAGGACTGGATCTGACCACGAGTAACCCCACGCACGTTGGTTTGCCGCCGATACACCTTGAGCCCGAAACATTGCTGGCGGCTTTTGAAACACCCTACGAGGCTAACCCCAATGGCCTTGCAAGTGCTCGCCAGGCCATCGCCGATTTCTATGGTCCATCCGTCCATCCACAAGACGTTCAGCTCTTTGCTTCGACGAGCGAAGCCATCGCTTCCCTCCTGAAACTGGCCTGCCAGCCGGGTGACGAAGTCATCGCCTTCAGCCCAACTTACCCGCTGCTCGACTGCCTCTGCGCACTCGAATCCGTCGAACTCCAAATGGTTCCTCTGCAGGATTGCGCCGGCGAATGGGCCATTGATTTCTGGCAGCTTGAACGCGCATATTCAACAAAGGTGCGTGCCATCCTCGTCGTCAGCCCCAACAATCCCACGGGACACCGCCTGCGGCTCGAAGAATTCCAAAAACTCGCCGATTTCTGCACTTCTCGCGGCTTGCTGCTCATCATTGACGAAGTCTTTGCCAGCTATGCCATACAACATCGCCCCGGCCTGCTTCCGCAGGGAGCCGCCTGCCTCGCCACCCACGGCCTGGTCATCAGTCTCAGCGGCCTGTCCAAAGTTTGCGGCCTGCCTCAACACAAACTCGCCTGGGGCCTCTTTGGCGGTGATCGCCAGCTCGTCGACGAAGCCAAACAGCGCATGGCTTTTATTATTGATACATCGCTCAGCACATCCGGCTGGGTTCAACAGCTTTGTCCAAAATTTCTCGCCAGCGCAAAGGCATTTGCCGGGCCCTGCCTGTCGCGAATCCGAAGCAATCTGACAGTCCTCCTCGAACTGGCCGCCGCACCCAAAACGCAATGGCGAGTGGATCTCCCCGATGCAGGCTGGAATGCCTGCCTGCGCCTGCCTGCGTGGGCACCAGCCGATGAAGACATCGCAGAAAAACTTGCCAGCCGTGGCATTCGCGTCTTTCCCGGCGCTTTCTTTGGCTACCTTCCGCACCAGCCCACACTCGTGCTGAGCCTTATCGTCGAACCATCGGTGTTTACCGAAGGGCTTAGCCAAATGGCGCCGATCCTGAGTGAAATCCTGGGAGGGTGAACTGGTAGGGGCGAATAATCATTCGCCCCTACTGGCAACTAAAGAAGTTTAATGGTGGGCGGCGGAGGCGGCGGAGGCGGCGGATCGGGTTGCCTGGGGGGTCTTGGCGGCTGAGGCGGGGTGTCAGGCACATCGGTTGTTCCAGGAGGCCTGACAGGCCGTGGCCGGCCGGGAATTCTGGCCGTTCTCTCAAGCGAAATTTTTACCACCGGCGATTCAGCAAACATCGCCTCAGTCAGGATGATCTGCTGGTCATCATGATCCTGTGCAGAGAAAATGAGCGTCGCCTGAGTGCGCGAAGTATCAAAAATATAGGCACAGGGTGACCGCGTGCAAACGACACCGCGATCAGCATCCTGAACCATCGCATTGGCTGGCTGATACTCAAGGGAAAACTTGAGTTCAACACTGGGCACAACAACAGGCGAAAGCTCAACACTGACAGCCCCCCCCTCAAGCTCGTAAAAACGCTCGGAAAGTTCGAGTTCACTTTCGACATAACCGCTCAGACTCACCAGGAGACGCACAGGCATGTCTTTTTCGGAAAACTCATACTGGCATGGCGTTTTGCAAAGCGCCACCGTTCCGCTCCTATGCCGGACAACAGCCCCTTCTGGCTTAGAACTGAATGAAAAGGCAAACGTTCTGGCAGTCGCCGGAGCTGGGGATTCATCTGACGAATCCGTCGAATTGAGGAAGACAACAACCAGGCCAATTGCGAGGATAACGAGAAATGCCACCGCGCCATAGAGCAGTCCACGCGCTTTTCGCCTTGGTCTAAACCCTCCAAGGCTTTGTGATCGATCCTGAGGCTGGACCCCGAACTCACCCGTTGCAAACGCACCCCCGCCAAGGATCTTGGACGAAACCCGTCGCTCCGGGCTTATCTGCGGCTCCCCGCCCTGCACGGGAACAGTGTTGCTGAAATACTGCTCAATCGTATCGAGCGCCTCTCCAAAAGCCTCACAGTTAGGGTAGCGTTCCTCAGGTTCGATCGCGATGGCTTTGTGAAAAACTTCCCCTACCGGACCTTCAAGAAGAAAATTCGAAATTCGCAGCGTTCCACTGCAATGCAGCATCATCGCATGAAACGGATCGCCCGACACAGCCGATACACCGCTGAGGGCCTCCGACATAATGAGGGCCATCTGGTAGACATCAATGGCAGGTGTGACTGTCTGAGTTCTGATGTATTCGGGTGCCAGATAGCGCGGCGTCCCAAGCAGCTGCCCAGCGCTTGTCAGCTTCGCCACCTCGCCGGAGTCAATCCGGGCAACGCCAAAGTCCAACACCTTCATCGACTCGCGGGCCCCGCCCGGATCGACCAAAAACAAATTCTCCGGCTTCAAATCCTTGTGCACGATGCCAAGACGATGCCCCTCACCCAGAGCCTCGATAACCGGACGAAACAAAATAAAAGCACGATTGGGACTCAGCGGTCCTCTTTTCGTCAGCTCGTGCCCAAGATCATGACCATGAAGCATCTCCATGGCAATGTAAGGCTGCTTTGTTTCGGCCACAAAACCAAAATCATAAACCGAGACGACATTGTTGTGACGGATCTTGGCAGCAATTTTTGCTTCGCGGAAAAAACGCTCGGAATAGGTCGGATCCACCCCCTTTTGCAGATCCATGACCTTGAGCGCGACATCGCGATCGATCATCAGGTGGTGCGCACGATAAACCGTCGCAAAACCGCCAGCGCCCAGCACACCGGTGATCTCGTAACGCTCGTCGATCCGCGTGCCTACAGGAAACGCGTTCAGATGCTTCGTCACATCGATCTCGGGATCAGCCGTCAGCGTCGAGGGCTTATTCAAAACATCGCTCAACGAGATATCGTTCGGCTTCGAGCCTTCACTCGCCTTCACAGGCGCTTTCTTTAAATCATCGCTCGACGTCACCAGGGGTTTCTTTGCAACATCACCCGGTTTCGAAGCTTCATTCGCCTTCGCAGGCACTTTCTTCAAATCATCGCCCGGTTTCGAAGCTTCATTTGCCTTCGCAGGCACTTTCTTCAAATCATCGCCCGGTTTCGAAGCTTCATTTGCCTTCGCAGGGTCTTTCTTCGAGTCATCGCCCGGTTTCGAAGCTTCATTTGCCTTCGCAGGCACTTTCTTCAAATCATCGCTCGACGTTACCAGCGCTTTCTTCAAATCATCGCTCGATTTCGAAGCATCATTTGCCTTCGCAGACACTTTCTTCAAATCATCGCTCAATGTCGCCGGTGCTTTCTTCGAACCATCGCCCAGCTTCGAGGCACCATTCAATGCTGCCGGGAGGGGTTTTGAAACATTGCCTGACTTCGAGGCACCATTCGCTTTTGCCGGAGCTTTCTTCGAATCATCACCCGGTTTCGAGGCATCATTCAATGCTGCCGGGGGGGGCTTTGAATCATTGCCTGATTTCGCGCTCTCGTTCGACTTCGAAGATGCTCCCGACGCTGCCAGTTCAGGTTTCTCTTGATTGTCTTTCTGCCCGGGTGTCGGCGTTTTAGCCGTACCAGAACCGGGAATCGCAGGCATAGCTGCTGATTTTGAAGATGTGGGAAGCGTTTGAGAAGTCGAACGCTCACCGCCAGCCTTTCCTCCAAGCGTGGGAAGGGATATGCGTTCTGCCCGGCTATCGCCAGCAGCAGGTGCCTTGCCCGGAAGAGACGAACGCCCCCCATGCAAATTTGAAGCTAAGCCTGCCTTCTCGGTTTTTGAACTGTCTGGCACAGGCTGCTCGGGAGCAGCATTCGACGCACCGGAGGTTGAGGCTTTATCAGAACTCTGCATGGTATCCACTCGCAAAATGACAAATAAACGCACGTACAAAACGCACGTTCAACTCTTTCACAAATAGCAGAAATGAGACAAAATAAGCAAAATCAAATCCTATGAATCACCTGAATATTCAATAACCAAATTACTGTATCCCTTTTTCGAGCAATTTCATACCCTGCTTCCGAATGGTATCAGAGGAACGCCGCAGTTGCTCGGAAAGCTCATGCACCACATTCCAGAGCAGCTTCACAGCCAGCGTTCCCGAAGCTGTCAGCTTTTCAAAATCAGAAGCTCGAATCGCCAGCACCCGGCACATCGTTATCGCCGTCACCGTCGCGCTCCTGGGCTGCCGATCAATCAGCGACAACTCGCCAAACGAACTTCCGGCTTCAAGCGTTGCCAGCTTGACACCGCTGTTTGTCACCTCACACTCCCCCTCGACAAGGATATAGAGCTCCTCACCGGCGTCTCCCTCCTGGATGATGACAAACCCAGGCTCGATCGTACGCTCAAACGTGATTGGCATGACCTGAAGCATCTCCTGATAGCTCAGATCACGAAAGAAACAAATCTGCTCAAGCGCCGTAATCCGGCTGTCAGTCTCCAGCGCACTCCGGCGAACGCCGGGATCGGTAATCTCAACACAAATCACGGAAACATTCTCGCTGCTGCCGCGCTCAATCGCATTGCTGACGAGAAATTCTGCGGCACGCTGCGGATCAACCGAACGATACAGCTGTGCAAGATGGGTCGCATTCTGGAAATGACGATGCAGGCCATCCGTGCAGATAACGAGGCGATCACCCTGGCGCAAACTGACTTGCAGCGTGTCGATCTCCGCGCCACCACCCATGCCCAGCGCCCGTGTGAACCTGTTCTTGTGGGAATGATAGACAAGCTCCTCCTCTTTCTTGCCCTGAGCACGCAGATACTCACAAACATTGTGATCGACCGTGAGCTGCCTGCCCGTGTCGCCGCGAAGCAAATACACGCGCGAATCCCCAATATGGCAAATATAGGCCGTCCCATTGGCCAGAAAAACCAGATCGCACGTCGTCGCCATACACTTGTACCTGGGTGTCTGCTCTGCAATCTCGAAGAGATCCTTTTCAGCCCTGATCATGGCACCGCAAAGCGCACTGACAAGCATTTGTCTGGCATCAGGTCTGGTATCTGCTGCCATGTGTTCGATCTGTTCCCGATGAGGTATGAGGGCCTTGATGATACCTTCGCAAGCACGGCGGCTGGCTAAGGCCCCGCCGCCTTCGTTGCCTGTGCCCGCGGCAAGAACGAAAAAACTGCCAGAGGGATCAATTCCCCAGCAGTCTCGTGACTCCTTGTCGCTGCTGCTGCACCCTCCCGAACGAACGCGCATGAACACCTCCTGAAAATGCTTGAAATGCCAGCCCCCCTTGTGACAGAAACCGCAAGTCTGCCACGCCATACATAGGGTGAAATGACATGACACGCAAATTTCCGCAATGGTGTTGTTCCTCCCACTGCTTCCCCAATTTTGCCTCCCTCCCATGAAAGCCGTTATCCAAAGAGTCAGCAGCGCCAGCGTACACGTCGATAACCGCGAAGTATCGGCCATACAAAAGGGTTACCTCATCCTGCTCGGCGTCTCACACGAAGACGACGCGCGAGACCGCGACACACTGGCCGCAAAAATTGCCAAACTCCGCGTCTTTGCCGACGAAGCCGGCAAAATGAACCTTTCGATCACAGACGTCGGAGGAAGTATCCTCCTGGTGAGCCAGTTTACGCTCTGCGCCGATGCCCGGCGAGGCAACCGTCCTGCCTTCACTTCAGCCATGGCGCCACAAGCCGCCTGCGCCATGTACCAATCCTTCGGGCAGGCCCTTTCCCAACTTGGCATCCCCGTCGCATATGGCGAATTTGGCGCCATGATGAATGTCTCTCTCGTCAACGATGGCCCGGTCACCATCATCCTGGAAACCCGCCAGGGCACCCTGCTCTGATTCTTTTTTTGTGGGTTTGCAAGCGGGGCGTTGCGGGGCCGGCGACTGAGGCCCCGCTTTGGGGGTAGACGCGTATCGGTCTGTAGGGGCGACCGTCCCGGTCGCCCGACAGCCGATAGCGGCGCAGGGGGCCCGGCCCCCTCAAAAATTTCCCAATGAAGGGGCAGACCTGCGTGTCTGCCCTTATCGTTCCAACCCCCAAGAAAAGTTGACACCTGTTGTCGCGAACAATTATTATGCCAAATTTGGTGTGCCGTATTTCTTCGTATGAGTTCGATGCGTCTTCTGAGGCATGCCAAACGTGTAAGGAGCATCGAATCGTGCGTACGCCCGGCGCTGCGGTAATCGCGCTTAAAGAAGGTAAGCAATGACTTTTGAATTGGCTTTTTGGTTTGTGGCGGCCGGGTTGCTCCTCGCCGTATTTTACGTTTACCTGATCAGGAGAGATCGCGATAAATACCTGTTCGGATATAAGCCTCTCAAGGCTGAGCGCGACAAACTCGTGGAAGAGGTCGCCCGGCTGAACAGGTGTCTTCCAGAATCCGCCAAGGAGGGAGTGCCAAAGGCTGCCGTTAAAGCCGAGGCAAAGAAGACCTCGAAAGCGGCAAGTGCGGAAAAAGTCAGCGACGGCAACGTTCAGGCCAGTGCCGACCTGGTTCAAAGGATTAAGGAAGTCAAGACTGAGAATGCAAAGCTCAAGGAAGACAATTATCGGCTCAAGACGGATAACAAAACATTGCGGCAGCAGGCACGCGACCGGCATGCCTCCACAGACGAAGACCAGCGCCATATCGTGGATCTTCGTACCCAGCGAGACGATGTGCAGACAGCGCTCGCCACTGCGCAGGCGACCATTGTTCAGCTGGAAAAGGCACTGGCCGATGGCAAAGCCAAACAGGCTGTCACCACTCAGGAAGCCGAAAGCAAAGCCTCAGAAGAAGATCTTGAACCGCTGAAGCGCGAAAACGCTCAGCTTGCTGCAACGCTCAAAGACGTGCGCGGAGAATTGGCAGGGTTTAAGAAAGAGTATCGTGCTCAGCTGGATGAAGCCAGGCGCGAAATGACTCAGTCTAACAAGTCAATCCACCAGGATCTTAACCATGCCGTGCAACAAATGCAGCAATCCAAGAAGCGCGCCGACAACAACCACAAAATCTATCTCATTGCCAGAGCACAGCTGCTTTTGGCCGAGAAGCGCCTGATGCAGATCGACGCCAGCTACAAACCCATCATGACCTTTGCCACGAGCGCTTCCGGCATCGACGAGCTCATCAAAAAGTTCGTCACCCTCGATACCCGAGAAGGCCGGGCCTCAGTCGATGTTTTGACAAAGGATCGCCAGATTGCCAAGCTGGAGCAGGAGAATAAGTCTCTTCGCGCTCAGCTCGAAGCTGCCGAAGCGGCACTCTCACAGCCGGTTCTCGACGGCGATGACTCCCTGTCGGATTTGATCGGTGGATTGGGCGAAGTCAGCGAAGCAAAGATCAACACGGAAACGGCTAGCCTTGTGGATCTGGATCTTTCAGGCGTTGACGATGGTTGGGACGAACTTTAAGTTGGCGGTAGTTTTCTCAGAGGCCCGCGAGTGATTTGCCAGAGGTGTCAAGTTCTAACTCTCCTTCTGGCGGTTTAGGATTCGTCCGCTGCGGGCCCCACAAGCAGATTGCACTGTCCCTGCTCGCATTGGCAGGGTATGTGGCCTTAAGCGATGCACTTTGCCACTTTACCCACAAGCAATGCGCAGCATTGCAGGGGGTGTGGGGGAACAAGTTCCCCCACAAAAAAAGACCCCGACTGGACGTTCTTGGAGTCATGATTTGTCTCAACATTCTTCTCTCCGGCAGGTTGCCAGGGCATCGCGACAGATCCTGCGGGATGCGTTTGGACGCCTGGGCATTTCCGACAATGACGATCGCCTGGGCTGCCTGTGGCTGATGCGCCTGTGCGTGATGCAGGTGATGGCAGGCCATGCTGCATCGCTCGCCCCTGCCCCATCGAAGCCAGCAGATTTTGGCGCCTGGCTCGTACACCAGTCAGATTTTTTCGAACGCCAGTTTGCAAAATTATTTTATCCATGCTGGTTTGAAGACTTATCCACACCCGAAGTCATCCAGGCGCTTTTTGAGGTGTGGGTTCAGATTGCGCCGCTCCCGCTTCGTGACGACCCGCGGTATATCGGCTGGCTGTATCAGTATTATCAGAGCGATGCGCATCGGGCAGTCGTCGATGTCATCGGCAAGATGGCTGTTTCGGCACAGGATATCCCTGCAGCCACCCAGCTCTTTACGCCGGACTGGATAGCACAGTACCTCGTCGAAAATACGCTTGGCCGATTATGGCATGATGCCCACCCTCACAGCGCATGGCGCCCTTCCCTTGGGTTTGCCCATGTCACGTCCAGTCATGCCCAACAGGCGTCGAGTTCTGAGGTTTTCCAGCATCCGCAGGCGGAAAACTGCACCAAAAACGACACTTTTGGCTCAAATGATGCACTTTGCCCTCTACCCACAAGCGATACGCAAACCCCTCCGTCGAAGCCTCCCTCTCCGAGGGAGGTGGCGCAAAGCGCCGGAGGGAGCCCGCCGCCACCTCCCCTGAAAGGGGAGGCTTGCAGGGGGTGCGGGGGAACAAGTTCCCCCGCGACGCTCGACATCGAATCGCTGACGATACTCGATCCGTGCGTGGGCTGCGGGCACATCCTGCTGACAGCCTTCGATGTCCTGCTCAGCATCTACCAAAGCGAAGGCGTGCCCGCTTCCAAAGCGGCTCGCCAGATTCTGGCACACCACCTGCGCGGCTGCGACATCGACCCGCTCGTCGTCGCCATCGCCGATGCCTGCCTCAAACTCCGCGCTTTGGCCTGCGACGCCACGCTATTCGACGATGCCCCCCCTGACGTGGCCGTTCACGCCATCGCTGATCAGCCCTTCTTTCATGCACCCGGTCAACAACACCGCCACGCACTGAGCGCAAATCTGGCGAACGCCGGCCTGTTCGGCACCTTGCTTCACATCCCCCAGGCCGACCTCGAACAGCTCGACCACCTCGCAAACACCGCCATCGACGCCTATGCCAAAGAAGCACACCTCACCCCAGACAGCCTGAAACAATCCTGGCTCGAAACTCGCCAGGCCTTTCACACCCTGGCCCAAACACACCTCGTTGTCTGCACCAATCCCCCCTATCTCAACAAACTCGACACCACTTTCAAAAACTTCCTCAGACAGCACTGCAAAGGTTACCATCGGGATCTCTTCGCAGCCTTTGTCCTGCGCTGCAGTCAACTCTGTGAGCCACGCGGGCTTTGCGGCTACATGACCCCAAATGTCTGGCTAACGCTCAAAAGTTTCGCAGCCATGCGCCAGGATATCATTGCCAGACGCCCCCTGACATCGCTCGTCGAGCTTGCAAAAGGCGTTTATTTCCAGGATGCCACCGTTGATCTCTGCGCCTTCGTTCTGCGCAACGCTCCCTCAACAGAACTCGCCGCCTTCTACCGGCTGGATCAAACCCACAGAAACATGGCGGCCCAGCGCGACGCCTTTGCCGAAGCCATCCGCGGTGACAACAGCGCCATTCGCCACATACGCTCGCTGGGCTCATTCTCAAACCTGCCCCAATCCGTCTTCGCCTACTGGATGACCGCACCGCTGGCCAGCCTCTTCGAACGCTTCCGCCCCCTGCGCGAATGGGCCAGCATCCGGCAGGGCATGGCCACCACCGACAACCAGCGCTTTCTGCGGCGATGGTACGAGCTCCCCAAGGCTGCCATCTGCTTCGACGCGCGCTCCACCCAGGAAGCCAAACACAGCCAAAAGCGCTGGTTCCCCTACAACAAGGGCGGCCAATTCTGCCGCTGGTACGGCAACCAAACCTACGTCGTCGACTACGCCAACGACGGCGCCGAGATCAAAGCCAACGTCCTGAAGCGCTACCCCTATCTCTCCACCACCGATTATGTTGTCAAAAACAGCCGTTACTATTTCCAGCCGAGCCTGAGCTGGACAAAGGTTTCGAGCGGCAGAACCGCCTTTCGCTGCTATCCCGAAGGCTTCATCTTCGATGTCGCCGGCTGCGCCATCTTCTTCGATGACGACCCCACTCGCCTTTACGTCGCAGGTTTCCTCAACACGCGCCTTTGCGCCCACCTCCTGGCCATCCTCTCCCCCACCCTCAACTACGAAACCGGTCACATCGCCACCCTGCCCATCCCTGAAACAAACCCCACTGACAAAGAAACCGTCATCCAACACGTTCGCACCCTCATCGCCCTGGCCAAAGAAGAATGGGACGAACGCGAGACATCATGGCACTTCCAGCACCATCCCATCGCCACACAAACGACGCCCTGCCTGCAAACCGCCATTCAAGCCTGGCGCAACGCCAGAAACACCCGACGGCAACAGCAAACTGCCCTCGAAACCGCCCTCGAAAACCACTTCATGCTCGCCACAGGGCTGACACAATGCGAGATCCTCACCCCCAATGACCCGCGACCGGAAGAATGCCGAGACGACGCCGATGCCTGGTCCATCCTCTCCTACATCATCGGACAGCACTTTGGCCGATTCTCGGCGCCTACCACCTCAGCCTATCTCCTCACATGGAGTCACCCCAACCTGGTGCCATCCTGCCTCCCCAACGACCTCACCGATGTCGTCACCGACTGGCTCCGCCGCCGCTTTCCCGATACAAGCCCCGAACACAACCTGGCCTGCCTCACACCATGCCTTCCCCCCACGCGCACCAAGTACACCCAGCTTCGCGACGAGCTCAGCGCACGTCTCGCCGCACACTTCTACGATTACCACACCCAAGCTTACGCCAAACACCCCATCATCTGGCAAATCTCTCCCGCCGGCGCCCCCCCGCTCCAAATCTTCATCAATTACTTTGCCCTCCCCCACATGCCCTGGTCCGAACTCGCACGCGACTGCACCACCATCGCCCAAACTCTCGCCCCAAAATTCGCCACGACAAACCCGCAAACCCCACCCGACCTCCCAACCCTGCGCCAGGCCATCCTCAACTTCGCCTCCCTCTGCCACACCCTGGCACAATCCCCGCCAACCCTCGATTTCGACGATGGCATCGCCCACAACCACGACATGCTCTCCAGCCAGCTGCCCCTGAAGAAACGCTGACATTGAATGGACGCGCTGCAACACGCTGTATCCCTACAAGGCAAACACGCAGGTCTGCCCCTGCGTGATTTGGAATTTTTTGCCCCCTTGTGACGATTTTTCGTCCATTGCGCATAAAAAGTTGCCTTTTATTTTAAGGGGGGCCCAGCGCAAGGCCTACATGTGGGCCTAATGTTTTGCAGGGGGGCAACGCCCCCTACGCCGCTATCGCACTCGCCTTATCCTGACGGCAGGGTCGCGGCGTCGAAATGGTGCAGATTCCAGGAAGCAAGGAGGCGTGGAAGGGAGCGTACTTCGTAC
>Ga0209737_10001531_pt1 | contig 16525 bp, 20 predicted proteins | sample TergutCu122P3_FD_187284 | JGI IMG/M metagenome (GOLD analysis project Ga0209737, IMG submission 187284) | Cubitermes ugandensis P3 segment gut microbial communities from Kakamega Forest, Kenya - Cu122 P3 (SPAdes) (version 2) | ecosystem: Host-associated > Arthropoda: Insects > Digestive system...
CATTCCATAGTAATATATTGGACGTTCACATATATCGATCAATCGGTTCATAAAAGAGGAGGGTGAATAGTTACTATTTTTTTTCCTAATACTTCTTGCCCAACATTGTGAGGAAGATCAAGTACTCCTAAAATATTGAATTTATTCTCATCAATAATATCAATTACAGAGATACAATGCCCACCACCGCCAATCAATATTACGTTCTGCATTTTTAGTATGACCCCATTTTTTCAAATTCAGTAATATGAACAAACCCATTACGAGTTTTCACAATGAAACTCTCATCAAATAAAGTGCATACGAGTGTCCCACATTGAACACTATCTCCGAAAGGGAAATCTATGATAGACACTTTCCAGATTTTATAATATGTACTGTTTATTACTGCATTTGCTCCAGGGTATGGCCTCGTAATAGCTCTAACCAAATTGTAAACATCTTCAGAATTTGTATTCCAATCAATGCATGAATCTTTTTCTCTACGGAGACGCCTAAAATTTCCTTCATTCAAAGACTGTTCTTTTCTTGGAATTTTTCCTTTTCGCAGTAGTGGATAATATGCTACCATCATATTATACGTGGCTGCATCCACTTTTTTCAGAATATCTTTAATGGTATCTTCAAAAGCAATGATAATTTTTTCTTGTGCAATAATATCTCCACAATCTGGCAAATCATTGTAAAAAAACATTGTAAGAGCTGTTTCTGTATAACCTTCAGCGATTTGCCAGGCTAAAACAGATCTACCTCTGTCTTGTGGCAGTTTGGAAGGATGAAAACCAATGACACCTGATTTTGCAGCATTCAATACTTCATCAGATAATAATTCCGACCAGCCTGCTACAATAATATAATCAGGAGATACTTTTTTTATTTCATTGATATACTTATTTGCAGAATTGTCCTTAATTAATTTATTTTTACTTTCAAAAATGACATGATTTGATTTATCAGAATCATCTGGATACGTAATGGCTAAAACTAAGTCGGTATATTCATTTTTTTCTAAATATTCATATACAATTTTGCCATTAGTAAGACCTCCAATGAATACTACCCGTATCATTGATAAACCTCCTTAATTAGCATAAAACTTTCTGCATACATGACAGATATTTGGCTTCCTCTATATCTATGTAAAGCTTCAATTGCACTCAAACTTCTCGTGTAAGGATCTGATAAGAGTTCTGGCTCAAATAATTTTATGGCTTCTCTTTTCTTCTCCCAAAACTCGGTAATATCAACAAAAAAATTAGGAAGAAATGTTCTATCATATATAGCAGGAGCAAAATCAGTTTCTGAGATTACTTCACACATTAATATCTTTTTAATAAACGGGTATCGAAATGATTTGGTGCATACCATAATCGCTTCAAAGCTTTTTCTGTGATCTGAATGTGCATCAGATCTATTTGGAATATAGAGGATATCAGGCTTATATTTACTTATAATTTGAGAAATTGGGGAAATTAAATCATTTAAACTTAGATCATCAAGATATATCTCGTCAAATCCTAAAACTTCGATGTCAGTAAATCCATAATGTTCAGACAATTTTGGAATTAATGTGGACTGGAATGAGTTTCCATTGGTGATAAATGCACAGTATACTTGATCTCCATCATACAGATGTTTAAAGATGGTTCCCCCGCAACCTAAGGTCTCATCGTCAGGATGAACTGCAAACACTAAGATTTTTTGCATTAAGCAGCCACTCCACAAAATGAATGTTTAATTATATTTATATCATATTGGGGGGGGTAAATCTTTTATTTTTCCATTAAGAACCGTTTGATCTGCATCTTTTAACTCCGAAAGTATAAAATCATCAACTAAAGTATATCGTTTCCCTTGAAGTTCTATGGTTGCACCAGAATATGGAGGAAACCAAAAAGCATGACATTTGAGTTCAATATCGTCCTTTTCTGGATCAATATGCATCATAGAAAGCATTTCTGCCTTTGAAATATACTGTCCACCAACATTTGGCATTAAGTTTTCTTCAGCAATGTTTCCATTGATAATGTCTGTGAGTACGCTGCGATATAAATCACACTGTATCTTCTGTGTTTTTTCTTCAAGTGATTTTGCTGTTTCAAAACGGTAATCAAAATCAAATTTGAATATTCGAATAATTTTTCCTGTATCTATCTCTTCATCAACATAATGTGCAGATGCACCCCATTCCTTCAATTTATTCAAAATGGCTATATTGTAACCTGCAAGACCCTTCCAATCAGGTAATATTGCCGGATGGAAATTGATACAACCAAACTTGGGAGTGGAAATAAGTGGTTCTTTAATTTTTTTCCAATATAAATAAGATATCACAAGATCAGCATAGGTCGGGTCTGAATGAAATGCCTGTTCTACTTCCTCAATAGATAGTATTGGAATCCCTAATTCTTCTGCCTTCTTTAATGTTGGCGAATTAGAGAAATGATTATCTGTTACAACCCCTAAAACAGTTTGTCCAGCATCTACTGTCCATTGTAACATATGAGCGCCATATTTTTTTCTGCCCATGAATATTATTTTCATAAGAAAGCCACCCCGCAAAATGCATGTTTAATTATATTTATATCATTTGGGGGGGGTAAATCCCTTACTTTAGCTGGAATTCCCCAATAAACTCCAGAAGAAGGCAAGCTTTTATTAACAAAAGAATTTGAACCAATAATTGTATCATTTGGAATAACCACATTATTGCCAAGCACAGAACCACTACCGATAAAGGTTCTATCGCCTACAGTACAATCTCCATTCACCATTACTCCTGTGGAAATATGACAGTAATCACCAATAACTACATCATGTTCGATATTTGCCATTGTGTTGATAATAGAGCCCATGCCTATCTTTACTCCTGCATTTATAGTTGCATTATGCATGACAACAGTTCCTTTCCCAATGCTTGAATGCTTTGATACATGAGCATCGGAAGCAATAATAGTTGCCAATTCTCTGTTTGCCTGTAATATTTTTTCATGTAATGTAACTCGTACATCTACATTTTTTATTTGGCCTACTGTAACAATGAAAAATGCCAGATCTACAAATTCAGGAATTTGTTCATCAGTCCCAATAATGGCATAATCCAATACTCTTTTGCCAACATTTTGAGCGACATCAAGAATACCAAGAATATTCCATCCAGCGCCTTCGGCAACATCAATTACAGACTTGCAATGCCCGCCACCGCCAACTAATATGAGATTTTTTATGCTCATTTTACGTAAAGCCTTTCATAAACCTGTCTGAAAAAATTGAATTAATATCTTTAAACCTTAATCCTTTGTTCTGACAACACGCTTGAAACCATATTTCTTTGCAGCGGCTTCACCAAACCGATTCATATGATCAGCACGTTCCTGAGGTGTCATACCTTTCATTTCTTCTGTCATTTTCAGACGGATTTGATCGATTTCATCTTCAATTGTATTCGGTTTTTTCATCATGTACCTCCATAGGACTATAAATCTCAATGGCACGGTAGCCATTGAGAGTGTTAATGCTTGCCACGCCAAATCTCGTTTTTCGTTTCACGATATGGCGATAAGTTCATACTTACTATCATATCTAAATTGTTTATAGCAGCAATTGCGATATGAATGCCATTGTCCTAGATTTAGCTGGAATTATTCCATGTTCAACATAAGCATCAGATAGTTGTTCGGCTTCAGGATCCAGCCCCTAGACTACTATATTGTATCGATCAATGAGTTCAATCATTTTATCGCGTTTTTCATTTGGTGCATTTTCGAGTTCACGCACGGTATAATCTGACGTATAAGCCTCATATTTTCCCAGATTAATATCTTCAAACAATTGGACAGTATCAGCATGAGCGTCTCGATCTTCATCGAAGTAGTAGCTAAATAGACTTGTTTCCAAATATATTTTTTGTTTCCTCATAGATCATCCCTTTTTTGATGGGTAGCCTTTTGCTGACATCAATAGTAGTGAAAAACAACATAAGAATATTTTGGTTGAGATTCTATTTCACATCCTTACACTACTCGGTATATTTACAACTCTCTCTTCAAAATACTCTGCATTGCTTACATCTCCATGCTGACAGTTTTTAAACATAGGAAGTTGATTCATTAACTGCCAGATAGGTCGCGTCATAACTCCATTATCATTTGTATAAGCCAAGAACTTGTCGCGTTCAGTACGATCTTTCAAGAGAATAGCATTCAACCAGTAATTAGACATACAATCTTTGGGCTCACCAAAGAAAATTTGTTCTTTGTCTTTGAAAAATTCCATATATTTTTGTGCTAAATCACGCTTGTTTATTACAAATTCCGCCAATTGTTCCATTTGTGCGCAACCAAGTGCTGCATTGATATTTGGCATACGATAGTTATAACCAATCTCATCGTGTACAAACTCAAAGCGATGAGGAACTTTAGCTTGTGTAGTCACATGTTTAGCGTGCGCCGCTAATTTCTCATCATTAAACAGCAGCATACCACCACCACCGGTAGTAATTGTTTTATTTCCATTAAAGCTCAAAATTCCGATTTTTCCAAATGTTCCAGTGTGTTTACCCTTGTAAAAACTACCTAAGCTTTCTGCAGCATCTTCTACGAGCTCAATATGATATTCATGGCACAATTGCACTAATTCATCTAAATGCACAGGATGTCCAAATGTATGCATAGGAACACAAGCTCTTATTCGGCGGTTAGTGGTTTTATTGAAACATTCGTCGTCCCGAGTATCAGCATTTTGGAGGAGCCACTCCCGCATTTTTTGAGGGGAAAGCCCCATTGTATCTCTATCAACATCAATAAACACTGGATGGGCATTACAATACGAAATCACATTGGCAGTCGCAATAAATGTTAAAGGTTGGGTAATTACCTCATCGTTATTTTCAACTCCTGCAAGCATTAAAGCAAGATGTAATGCACTTGTTCCATTTACACAGGCCACTGCTTTTTTTGCACCAGTATATGTGGCTACCATCTCTTCAAAGCGATCTACAAATGGACCTACGCTGGAAACAAATGTAGAATCAATACATTCGCAAAGATATTCCTTTTCATTTCCAATAAAACAAGGAGCGTGAAGTGGAATAACTTCTTTTGGCTCATTAAATGTAGTTCGTATAAATTGGACAATCTCGTTATACATTGTAAATGTCCGATTTGTATTTCTTCAAATTTTCTGCATTTGTAAACCACTCTATAGTTTCATGCAGACCTTGCTCTATGGAATATTCAGGTTGAAAACCGGTTAGTTGCTTGATTTTCGTATTATCTCCAAACAATCTGAAAACTTCTGACTTTGCAGGACGAAGACGCTCGCTCTCTTCAATAAACGTAATATCAGACTTCATAATTTTTGCAATAGTTTCCAAAGTATCACGAATAGAAATTTCATAGTTGCTTGCAATATTTACCTCTTGCCCGATAGCTGCATCACAATTTGCCAGGGCAATAAAGCCTTGGCAAGTATCTTTTACAAAGGTAAAATCACGAGTAGGTGTTAAGTCACCTACTTTTATTTCCTTAACACCATTGGCTATCTGGGTAATGATGGTTGGGATAATGGCTCGTGCTGATTGCCTTGGACCGTACGTATTAAATGGACGAACCACAATAACTGGCAAGTCAAAAGCATTGTAAAAACTCATTGCCATCATATCAGCTCCAATTTTACTCGCTGAATAAGGAGATTGCGGCTGCTTAGGATGTTTTTCATCTATAGGAACATATTGAGCAGTTCCATATACTTCAGATGTAGAAGTTACCAATACTCGTTTAGTACCATGTTCTTTTGCTGCTTGACAAATATTGAGTGTACCCTTTACATTTGTATCAACATAGCTGTCAGGAGCAATATAAGAATAGGGGATGGCAATTAACGCTGCTAAATGAAAAATAGTATCAATATCTTTTGTGATGTATTTGCAAAAATGCGGATCGCGTACATCTCCTGTCACTACCTCTAAATTGGGATGTTGTAAACCATCCAGCCAACCCCAATAATTGAAAGAATTATAGTAGGACAATGCACGGACACGATATCCTTGCTCCAAAAGCATTTCAGTGAGATGAGAACCTATAAAACCATCTGCACCAGTTACTAAAACGTATTTCATTTTTCTTCTCTATGAAATTATTCACCAATTTTCGTTTTTCTTGATTTTGAAAATAAAATTATTTTTCGTTTTTTTGGAGAAAGATTAGCCATTAACTAAAATCACTCCCCACTCGTTCCCTCCCTATGAAATTTTCATACTTACATTGAGCATATTCTTCTTCATTCAGAAACGGAGCGAGATCATCAAATGGAGGAGAAAAAATACTTCCATCATCTAATTTTTTACTGGATAGTTTAGGGCTGGTTGGATCAGGTTCTGTTTGAACCAATTCCAGCATAGCAGAACCTGGTTCTTGCAGTATCCAATCAACAGCGTTTTCAATGTCAATACTGCGACTTATTGAGCGAAATGGGAAACCATACACATAAGCTAGCTTCTCAAAAGACGGAAAGCTGATACCTGAATCTATAGTACAACCCGAAAATACAGCATTAAAAAAATTTGTCTGTGTTTGAACAATCGCCTGATACGAATTATTATTGAATACGACAATCTTTATCGGGAGTTTGTTATGTATAATTGTCTGTAATTCCTGAAGGTTCATTTGACAACTGCCTTCACCAGTTACACAATATACTGTATTGCCTGATGCTACACTCGCACCAATCGCGGCAGGCAGATCATAGCCCATAGTGCCACAATTTGCATTCCCGTACATCCTTTGACCACGAATTTGTACTCCTTTTTGCAGCATAGACTGGCAAGCCAGACTATTACCCAAAACAATAATTGAATTATCACTTAGCTTTTTGTAAAAAGTATCAGTGAATTGATATGCACTTATTGAATCTCGGTCATAATATCTTGCTATATCGAATTTTTGTTTTAAAAATGCGCAATACTCAAGCCAAGTTTGTTTCTCGTTAAGCACACAATCAAAGTTATTTTCATTCAAACCACAAATAATATCAGAAACATCCGCACAGACTGGAATATCTATGTGAATTGTGGGTTTCTTTAATTCATTAGGATCAACATCAACGACGATTTTTTTTGTTCCAGGAGAAAACGTTTCAAAATTGAAACCAATCTGCTGAAATGACAATCTGCTACCAAGCACGATAATTAAATCAGCATTTTGAACAATGAAATTGCCTGTTCTACCACCCAAAACTCCAAACATTCCATAATAATTCTCATCTTCATTTGCCATCACATCCACGGCACTGATCGGACAGACGACAGGAAGTTTTAGCTTATTGACTAAATTATAAAACGTTTCAAGACAACCAGACCTCCGTATGGATGAGCCTGCGATAATTACTGGTCTTTTTGAGTTTTGTATCTCGCTGATTATGGTATTAATCACAGCTTTGTCAGGTTTTGTAGTTTCCTCAGGCGTATATCCAATCAATCCATCAGTTTCGATTATTTGGCCTTGAATGTTTAATGGGACATCAATCCAGCATGGTCCTCTCCTTCCAGTTCGAGCTAGATACAATGCTTTATCAAGATGATATTTGATCGTATTTACATCTTTAATCATCACGGCATACTTCGTCATGGGAGAGGCAGATTTGATTATTTGATATTCCTGCTCACCAAATTGACGCAAGTTAAGTCCAGTACTCTCAACAGTAATATCATATCGCACCTGACCGGAGATAACAATCATAGGGAGGTTGTCAAGAAAAGCACATAACACACCAGTAAGTGCATTTGTGCCACCTGGACCACTGGTAACACAAACGGCGGCAATTTGATTGTTAATGCGGCTGTAACTTTCCGCAGCAATCGCAGAAGCTTGCTCGTGATGATTGTATATGACATTTAGTCTCTTATTAGTACCAAATGCATTGTTCAAGTGCATAGCGCCGCCGCCTACAACGGAAAAAACCTGTGTGACTCCGTTATCAGCAAGAAAATCGGCAATAAAATCTGCTACACGCTGTTTCATCTTATACATCCTTATATTTTAAGTTATTTTCCAAACACCGTCTTGAATGCATTAATCATGACAGAAATTTGCTTCTCTGTCAATCCTGGATATACACCAACCCAAAGAGTATTATTCATAATGTTGTCTGTTATTTTCAAATCACCGCTTATACGGTAGTCTATGCCTTCTGATAGATTGACAAAGCATGGATGCCTTATTAGGTTTCCAGCAAATAAATTTCTTGTCTGTACACCTTTGCTCTCCAATGCAACTGCCAACTGATTACGACTGACATGAGAATTTTCCTTCACTGTCACAACAAAACCAAAAGGACTTTGTTTTGAATTTGCTTCTTCCTCTGGCAAAATCAGCCACTCCTCCAAATCCCGCAAACCATTGCGCAGAGTTTGCCAATTTTCACGACGTTTCTTAATAAATTCTGGAAGTTTTTCGAGCTGTGCACATCCCACAGCTGCCTGCATATCAGTAATTTTAAGATTATAACCTAAATGTGAATAAACATATTTGTGATCATACCCTTCTGGCAATGTACCAAACTGCCCGTTGAACCGACATCGGCATGTATCATCTTTCCCTGGTGGACACACGCAATCCCTCCCCCAATCACGAAGCGAAAGCAATATACGAGCTAATAAGGGATTTTTTGTGTAAACTGCACCACCTTCTCCCATTGTGATATGGTGGGCTGGATAAAAGCTTGATGTGCCGATATCACCAAATGTTCCTGTTTTGGCATATCCATTTCCTGTATCATACTCCGTCCCCAAGGCATCACAGTTGTCTTCAATCAAGAATAAATCGTTCTTTTTGCAAAAATCCAAAATTACTTTTAAGTCAAATGAATTTCCGAGAGTATGTGCAATAAATACTGCTTTTGTTTTAGCCGACAGTGCATTCATTAATTTCGATGCATCAATATTATATGAAGGGATTGACACGTCGACAAACACAGGTACACAGCCAAGCTGGATAACTGGAGCAACCGTTGTTGGAAATCCCATAGCGAGAGTAATGACTTCATCCCCACGCTTTATGCGTTTCTCTCCCAGCATTGGAGATGTTAAAGCTGCAAATGCAAGCAAATTTGCCGAAGAACCTGAATTTACTGCATACACATAAGGTATACTTAAAAACTCAGATAATCGGTGCTCAAATTCTTGGGCATATTTTCCTGCGGTCAACCAAAAATCCAAGGCACTATCAACAAGGTTTATGCGTTCATTTTCATCGTAAACACGTCCAGCATAGTTAATACGGTCGTTTTGACGATATGGAATTGATTTTGCCGCTTCTGTATGAGCATATTCTCTTGTAAGCTCAAGTATTTGTTTCTTAATTTCGGGTAAATCCTTCATCGTAAAATTTCCTCAACTTGTTTTGTTATTGTTGTGTTTGTATTTTATCCTTCAAAATATGTGTATCAATGTGGAAACAAACTTAGCGCTACATGAGCTACATAAATTAGTGTTAATCAAGATGAAGCATATTCAGGCGATTTTTCACTTGGTACTTTTATTCCCATACCTTCCATGGTGCATTTCCGCTTGCCCAATCGACTTCAAGCACATTTTTATCCCTCGCAGAATCCATACAGCGCCAATACCCATGATGCTGGTATACACCGAGTTTACCATCTGCGCTCAGTGCTTCCAAAGGTTTACGCTCAAAAACCGTTGCATCATCCTCTATATAATCAAAAACCTTCGGTTCCATTACCATGAATCCGGCGTTGATCCACGCACCTTCTTCTTTTGGCTTTTCGTGAAAGCCTGTAATCGTGGCATCGCGCTCATTGATCTCAAGTACTCCAAAACGTCCACCTGGCTGGATTGCAGTCAGCGTGACGATGCTACTCGATTTGTCATGCTGCGCCAAAAGCATATTCAAATTCACGTCACTCACGCCGTCTCCATAGGTCATCATAAAGTGCTCATTTCCAATATACGGCGCTATACGTTTAATTCTTCCACCAGTCTGAGTATTGAGCCCTGTATCTACGATAGTTACTTTCCACGGTTCGGCGACATTGTTGTGTATAACCATTTTATTATCAGCCGAAAAATCAAATGTTACATCGGAGCGGTGCAAATAGTAGTCTGCGAAATACTCTTTTATAACATATTCCATATATCCGCAACAGATGATGAACTCATTGAAACCATAATAAGAATATAACTTCATGATGTGCCAAAGGATTGGCGCACCTCCAATTTCAATCATGGGCTTTGGGCGCCTATATGATTCTTCAGAGATCCTTGTCCCAAAACCTCCAGCAAGAATGACAACCTTCATGTGATTTTCTCTCCAACTTTATTACTAATTAATTACTGCTATATATACCAGCATTAGGAGTTACGCAGGTAAACATTTTAAAAGGTGATCAGAAATAATGAATCAGACGTTTGCCCATATCATATCAACAAAAATTGAACGGATTATCTCTATTGTTTGGAATTGTAGGCTATGGAGGCTTAGAGGTTTTCGCACAATACACTCAACAATATCCTCAGTAGTTGTACGAAGTCTTCCCCCTCCTACAATGCACCCACCAAGCACCCCTCCTCCGCCAAATACCATTCCTGAAAAATTATTCAATGATTTTACCATGAATAACCAGATACCTGTTTTATATTCATATAAAGCTGAAGGCGGGTATCGGACCATTTTTAGTATTGTCGTTGAGACGGCCAGTAGTCAAGTTCATAATTCTGCAGAAGATTATAAAAATGCTTTTGAAAGGCTGGAAAAACGAACATTTCAATATTATGACACCGATATTCTCTCTTTTTACGAGGCTTTTGAAAAATATAGTTTCAAAGGAAAAACAGTTCTTATATGGGGATTAGCTGGTTTAAATTGTGAAGCAATGGCTCTATGGCAAGGGGCAGAGCATGTTTATGTTGTAGATTACAACAAGCCAGTTTGCGAGCATGAACAAATAATCGTTATGAACCATGAAGAACTGGAAAAAAGTGGACTAAAAACAGATATAGCAATTTCATTCTCTTCTTTTGAACATGATGGCCTTGGGAGATATGGCGATCCATTAAACCCAAACGGTGATTTAGAAGCAATGCAAACAGCTAAAAGTTTCCTGAAAGACAATGGATTATTGCTGCTTGGAGTTCCACAGGGAAAGGATTGCCTGGTTTGGAATCTTCATAGAATTTATGGGGAAAAAAGATTACCCCTTTTATTGCAAGGATGGAGTGTTGAAGATGTTTTTGAACAACGATCTCATATTGGAAAACCTCTTGGCGCCTTCACCCAGCCTCTCATGGCTTTAATAAAAACAAAAGAATCTGGAAAAATTCTATGACTGAAATTCATTCTGACGTAGATACGCTCAAGCAGAGATTCAAATATACTGTTAAATGGTTCATTCCATTTGGAATTGTAGAATTTCTAAATAAAAAGATATTTGGTCCTCAATATCTTGCACGTGAGCTTACAAATAGAATTCAAGCAGAAGCAAAATGGACTGAAAAAGAACTTGAAATTGAAAACTACTTCCGCAACATGGATCAAAGCAATCTGGATCAAGAAATAGTAGATATTATTGACTATTTTGAAAAAAATGATATTTTTCTAGTTCCTGGTGCTATGCCTGCTCCGTATGATTTCGTAAAAAAATACCACTCTTCTGGCATTAAGGTATATCAAGATATAGAATCATGCATGAACTACGTACTCCATGACGGTAAACGGCTGTATTTTCCAAAAGCAGCTGATAGAAATTCGGTACGCAATACGTATAATGCTCTATGCATAGAACAGGACATAGATTCTCCACATAGATATGAAACGTTGGAATATTCAGTAAAAAATGGAGATACAATAATGGATATTGGAGCTGCTGAAGGGCTATGGGGACTTGACAGTGTAGAAAAGGCAGGGCAAATCTATCTATTTGAATGTAATCCTAATTGGATAGAAGCACTCGAAAAAACATTTGAGCCTTGGAAAGAAAAGGTATGCATTGTAAATAAATATATATCTGATGTCAGTGATGAAAAGAATATCACATTGGATGATTTTTTGAAAGGAGAAACAGTTAATTTTATAAAAACTGATATTGAAGGAATGGAATTCCAACTTTTAAAAGGTGCTCAAAAAACATTATGTGAAGCAACTGACCTGAAATTAGTAGTATGTACATACCATCGACAAGATGATGCTGAACATTTTCGCTCGTATTTAGAAGCAATGAGTTTTGTTTGTGAATATTCAAAGGGGTATCTATTATCTATTTGGGGAGAGGAGCCATATTTGCGTAGAGGGTTAATACGTGCAACAAAAAGTGTAAGAAGATGAACCGTTATTTAAATTTATGATATACCAAAATATGAAATCACCAGAGGCCGTCCAGTGAACAAATTTTCATATAAACGTTTCAAACGCTTCTCAAATTCCTCAACAAAACAACGTCTATTTACCTCTCACTGGACGGCCTCACCATCATTAAATTAGACACGATTACTTATTTAAAAGAAAAATATAAATGATGTGTTAACTATGCCTTCTTCTCCTCAAAAAACGGTCTTAATTACTGGTTCAGGTGGTCTCATTGGCTCAGAATCTGTGAAATTCTTTCATGACAAAGGATTTTTTGTTGTTGGACTCGACAACGACATGCGTAGTTACTTTTTTGGAACAGACGCTTCTACCCGATGGAACACAGATAATTTGATCTCATCCCTCTTTCGTTACAAACACTATCCTGTTGATATTCGAGATAAACAAGCAATTACCGAGATATTTACATCACATTCATTCGACCTTCTCATTCACTGTGCAGCCCAGCCATCACACGATTGGGCAGCTCGCGAACCCTATACTGATTTTGAAATCAATGCATATGGCACTTTAATCTTACTTGAACACTTCAGGCAGTACTGCCCAGATGCTGTTTTTATCTTCACTTCAACAAACAAAGTCTATGGTGATCATCCAAACTCCCTCCCTCTTATCGAATGTGAGACACGGTATGAAATAGATAAAAATCATCCCTATGCAGATGGCATCGATGAAACGATGTCTATTGACAAGTGCAAACACAGCTTGTTTGGGGCATCAAAAGCATCTGCAGATCTTTTTGTACAAGAGTATGGACGATATTTTGATCTATACACAGCCTGCTTTCGAGGTGGCTGTTTAACAGGTCCAGCACACAGCGCTGCTGAACTTCATGGATTTCTCGCGTACCTTGTAAAATGCATCGCAACTGATACTGAATATTCAATCTTTGGGTACCTTGGGAAACAGGTTCGGGATAATATACACAGCTATGATCTCGTAAATGCCTTTTACCACTTTTACCAGAACCCACGCTACGGAGAAGTGTACAATATCGGAGGAGCAAGACATTCTAATATCTCAATAATAGAAGCAATTTCCGCGATCGAGGAACGAATAGGCAAAAAAGCAAAAATAACCTATAAAGATGCAAACAGAATTGGAGATCATATCTGGTACATCTCAAATGTTGCCAAATTCATGTCACATTACCCCACATGGCAATTTACATATGATATGGATATGATCCTGGATGAACTCTGTCAGGTATATAGATGAAATACAACACTATCCTTATCACAGATGAAACTGGCTTTGTTGGATCCACTTTTTCACTGTACTATAAAATTAAATGTGAATCCGAGTTGAGTATGCTAATTTAATTTAAAATGAGTAGAAAAAAGCGTGGAATACCCATTTATTATGATATTATGTGGTACAAACTTGGAAGGATGAATTCATGCAGGTCACATGGTAGAATTATACACTGTAAAAAGCATTTCCGCTTGCAAAAATGAGAAAAACAAACATTTTCTAATTTATATCACAGATGGAGGAAAATAGAATGTGGTTATTACGAGCATTTCAAAACAGACGAACATTGCTAAAATTTTTTATCTACTATTATCCAAAAAGAGAGTTATTATGTTTACCTGCTGGTTTTATCTCTTTCCTGATTTCTGCTGTGTTGCACAATTCAAAAAAAATAATAACTATAATTGATGGCGGACTTGGTAGCCAGATGGGGCAATATGCTGCTGGTCAAATAATTGAAAAAAAAACAGGGATTCCTGTTTATCATGACATTACATGGTTTGAAAAGTGTGGTACAGATTGTTCTGGATTGGTTTCTAGAAACTATATACTTGAAAAAACATTTCCACTTGTAAAAGTGAAAAAAGCAAGCACCGGTGAAATATTATTTTATAAAATATTTTTGAATACATTTTATAATAAAAATGATTATTGTTTTACCCTTTCATTGGAACAAATAATAGAACAAATATCAACCTCAAAGGAATCCTGCTATCTTGGCCAATACTACCAAGTAAGCTCTCCTGGCTTTGTTAAAGAATTGCGAGAAAATGTGCGAAAACAATTTATTTTTGACACAACTGGCTTTTCAGAAATAACTATGCAAATGGCTGAAGTAATAAAAACTACACCGTGCCCAATTGCGTTATTTGTAAGGCGCGGTGATTTTATTACTCTTGGTTGGGACAAAGCAACTCCACCAGAGTACTTCTATAAAGCTATCAGAGAAATAGAAAATCGTATTTTAGAATACTCGTCCAATAAATGGACTTTTTTTGTTTTTTCCGACGATATACCATACTGCAAAGAACTGTTTTCCTCGTGCGATGAAAATTTCGTTTTTGTCAATATACTGGATGAGGAAGGCATGTATCTTGGGTCCTTGTGTAGGCACTTTATACTATCAGCAAAGAGTGGTTTTGGTTTGTGGAGTGCATTTTTATCTTCAGTTGATAGCAACAAAATCGTAATGCAGCCTAAAGAACCCCCATTTTCTGATCTACCTGAAAAAATTACTGTATAGATGGGGGATTTACAAACAACAGATGATAGTGATTAATCCGTAATCAGGAAAACTCCCTTTCTCCTCAAAACTCCCTTTTCTTCACAAAACCACACTTTTGCACATTATCTTGTCCGACAAGAACTACTGTGTTGCATAAATGCATATGGTACAAGAACAATATATACACAGAATTAAAATAAGGAGATGAACAATAATGGCAAGACGAATTGAAATTGGGACAGAATTAACGGGTCAAGATGCTATAGATTTCATAGAGTACATGAAAAATCCCACAGACAACAGAACGATCAAAAGAGATCATGAGAAAGATCATCCATGATTATGAAGAAGGGAAACGAGCTTAATAATTGATGAAAGATCATCCGTGAGTGAAATGCGGAAAATAACTGCTACATGACTAATGACTCTGAAAATATCCCCTCTTTGTGAAGAAAAAGAACCGTGGAATATGATACGCACTATGAAATCATACCCGAATTATCACCATGGAGGATTGATAGCTTCTAAATTTGCTTCTGAATACGAGTTCAAACAGACTCCGGAAAAGAGGTCAAAGCAATCGAAACAGTCACATCAAAAAAATGATATCAACACTCGTAGAAATATCTCAACAAGAAACTGTCCAGCCTCTTTGTCTCTCACTGGAAGGTCTCAATTTACAAGAGATCTAATAAAGTCAATACAAACATATTATAATTTGAAAAGCCACTATTTTCCATAAATCTCTCGTCTGTGACCCAGCTTGACAATTTCGATTGTCAGGAGATTGTCCTGAATGTTCGCAATCAACCTGTACGCTCCAATCCTGTACCGCCAATAGCCCTTAAAGTCGTAGTTAAGAGATTTGCCATGCAAGCGAGGATTGGAACAACCTTCGAGATTTTTGTCAATCCAACCGTATATCATGGCAGCAGTATGCCTGTCCAACTTTTGAAGTGTTCTAGTGGCTTTGTCTGAATATGTTACAGAATACATCAGCTTAATCCAAGCATTTCTTTAACCTCGGCATGGGAGTAGTATTTCATGTTCCCTTTCGCCTTTTCTGCTTCGTGTTCCCTGATAACTTTCAAGTCGTATTCATCTTCCAGTTTTTCAAAAAATGCTTCTTTGATAGCGTCAGACAGATTAATGTCATGCAATTTTGAATACTTTTCCATTATTTTTTTCTCATCTTTGGTGACACGCAGAGAGACGTGTGGCATATATACCAACTCCTTTGTAACACTAATTGATTTTATCTACTGTTTCAAAAATTAGATGATACTTATTCTATCTGTTTATACTCTTTATACAATTTTCTCCTTCATCAGCAATCAAGGTCGGTGCAATATCAGGTTCTTTCAAAAAAGGTGTAAAGTCAAAAATTCCTGCAATACCAGATGGAACAAGACTTCAATGACAAACGCCTCCGTTTTTTTATCGGAGATATCTGCGATGGACAACGCCTGGCCCGTGCCATGCAAGGGATAGACATTGTGATCCATGCTGCAGCACTAAAACATGTTCCAATCTGTAATCCAACCTGGATTTTCACGAAAGTATTACACCCTAATAAAAAAAGTGAAAATTTTGGGAATTACTCATGTAAATGGAGGATATGGCAAATATTTGAGAAATAGCAAAAACAATATTTTAAAATTTCAGGGGG
>Ga0209737_10001532_pt1 | contig 16524 bp, 12 predicted proteins | sample TergutCu122P3_FD_187284 | JGI IMG/M metagenome (GOLD analysis project Ga0209737, IMG submission 187284) | Cubitermes ugandensis P3 segment gut microbial communities from Kakamega Forest, Kenya - Cu122 P3 (SPAdes) (version 2) | ecosystem: Host-associated > Arthropoda: Insects > Digestive system...
AGAAATCAGTCGATGGCATGATGCACGTTTCCACGCCGGTGTTCGACGGCGCACGTGAGGAAGAGATCTCTGATGCGATTGATGCGGCAAACCACAATCTGTCCCTGAAAGCGCACGAGCGCTTTGGAAAGAACGTCGAGGAGGCGTTCATCCCGCAGATGTCTCGCGAAGGAAAGATCACGCTCTATAACGGGCGTACCGGCGAGCCGTTTCGTGAGCCGGTGACCGTCGGATACATCTATACGCTGAAACTCCACCACCTGGTGGACGATAAGATTCACGCACGTTCAACAGGACCATACTCGCTCGTTACCCAGCAACCGTTGGGTGGTAAAGCGCAGTTCGGTGGCCAGCGTTTCGGAGAGATGGAAGTCTGGGCGCTCTATGCGTATGGCGCCGCCTATCTGTTGCGTGAGATCCTGACCATCAAGAGCGACGACCTCATGGGACGCGTCAAAGCGTATGAGGCGATTGTCAAGGGAGAAAATATCCCCGAGCCGGGCATGCCAGAGAGCTTTAACGTATTGCGCACAGAGCTCAAGGCGCTCGGACTCGATATCGAGGCGCTCAGCGATGTTAACGAGATGATCGAACTCTCTGAGGCTCCGGAAGAGATCAGCGAGGAGCTTATCCACGAATATGAGCACGGTCGTCCGCGCTTGTTCTTCGATGAGGAGGGCAATCTGATTACCGACCTGACAACTATCCAGCAGATGATGGAAGCCGATATCGAGAATCTTTCCGATGCAGACTCTCCTATTGAGACGGATTGGAACCTTGATGCCATTGTGTTGGACGATGAAGAGACAGATGACAGCAACCCTGACTCAGAAGCTTTACTCGAAGTGACTGATGAGGCGCCAGTAGTTGGGGAGGAGAACTAATGAGCAACATTGATGTAAGCAATTTCGATCGCCTACGCATTCGCCTTGTCGGTGCAGACGATATGCGTCGCTGGTCATTCGGCGAGGTCAAAAAGGCAGAGACGATCAACTATCGAAGTCAAAAGCCCGAGCGCGATGGTCTGTTCTGCGAGCGAATCTTCGGTCCCACGAAGGACTGGGAGTGCTCGTGCGGAAAGTATCGTCGTATTCGTTACAAAGGTATTACGTGCGAGAGATGCGGTGTCGAGGTAACGCGCGCAAAGGTTCGTCGTGAGCGTATGGGCCATATCGAGCTTGCCGCCCCGGTCAGCCACGTCTGGTATGCCCAGGGCGTCGCAAAGCACATGAGCACGCTTCTCGATATCAAATACAAGGATCTCGAGCGTGTTCTCTATTTCGTCAGCCCGATTATCACGAGCGTCGATAATGAAGCGCGTGACGCTGATCTTCCCGAGCTTCGCGAAGAGCTTACCGCAGACCTTGAGGAGTTCAAGCGTACGCGCGAGCGCGAATTGGCGGAAACCATTCATGAGCGCGATATGGCGATCGCTCTTGCGGTGCTCGATTTGAGCGACGTCGAGATTGCGATCGCACTTTCAAAGAGCGCGGAGAGCCGTGCGCTGAAAAATGCGGTTAAGGCGGTCGAGAAGGGCACGGACGGAGCACAGGAGAAACTCGATGCTCTGCTCGCAACGTATGGTCTTGAGGCGAACTACCCGACCGCGTATCAGATGCTTATCAAGCTTCGCGGCGGTGAGATTGAGCCTGATGAGGATTTCCTGAAATTCGAGGGGTTGCCGCTCAACGACCGCCTGCGCAATATTCTCAAAGATGCAAACAACGATATCGCGGAGATCGAAGAGGATTACGAGGAGCGCTGTCAGATTCGAACTGAGGCGTTCAACCAGTTCTCAAAGATCGCTGCCCGCCAGATCTTCGATGACGAAATCGTCTATCGTGAGATGGCTCGTTTGTACGGTCCCCAGATCGCAAGCGATGGCTTCGTTCGTGATGCCGGCTACTTCACTGGTGGCATGGGCGCAGAGAACGTGCGCGATCTGCTAGGCGCGATCGATCTTCCTGCGCTTCAAAAGGATCTTCGTGCTGCACTGGCAAAGGCTCACGCGGCAGGAACACCTACTTCAAGCCAGCTGATTAAGAAATTGGTAAAGCGTCTCAGTGTCGTTGATGCGTTTGCCCACTCAGACATTGATCCGCGCTGCATGGTGCTCGATGTTATTCCGGTTATGCCACCGGAGCTTCGCCCGATGGTTCAGCTCGACGGTGGACGCTTTGCGACGTCCGACCTTAACGATCTGTACCGTCGCGTTATCAACCGCAACAACCGTTTGAAGAAACTCCTTGATCTGGGGGCTCCTGACATTATCATCAACAATGAGAAGCGCATGCTTCAAGAGGCGGTCGACAAGCTGTTCGACAATCGTCGTGATGATCGCCGTCAGGTCAAAGGCCCCAGCGGTCGTGCGCTCAAATCGCTTTCGCACACGCTCAACGGGAAGCAGGGACGCTTTCGTCAAAACCTCCTGGGTAAGCGTGTCGACTACTCCGGTCGTTCCGTTATCGTTGGTGGCCCCGAGCTCAAATTGCACCAGTGCGGTCTGCCGAAATATATGGCGCTTGAGCTGTTCAAGCCCTTTGTCATGAAGCGCCTGGTTGACCGTTATGCCGAGACAGACGGACGTGAGGGTGCCGCTAACATCAAAGCAGCCAAGAAGTTCGTCGAGCGTCAACGCGCAATTGTTTGGGACGTTCTCGAAGAGGTTATCGAGGATCACCCGGTACTGCTCAACCGCGCCCCAACGCTTCACCGCTTGGGAATTCAGGCATTTGCACCGGTACTTGTCGAGGGTAAGGCGATCCGCCTCCATCCGCTCGTATGTACCGCGTTTAATGCTGACTTTGACGGTGACCAGATGGCGGTTCACGTACCGCTTTCAGCTGAGGCGCAGGCGGAATCACGCGTGCTGATGCTTTCAACGAACAATATCAAGAGCCCGGCGAACGGAAAAGCACTCGCCACTCCCTCGCAGGACATGGTGCTAGGACTCTACTATCTGACGACCGTTCGCGCCAACGAGGAGCGCGAGCATATTCCGGTATACATGAACGCGGGCGAGGCGCTTCTCGCACACGATACGCATACCGGTGTGACGTTGCAGGAGCCGATTGAGATTCGCACCACGCAAGATGTTATCGTGCGCGATAATGCGAGCGATACCGGGGGTCGCGTCGTCGAGGCGGGATCACGCTTCACCACGACCGTTGGAACGATCATCTTCAATCGTTCGATTCCCGATGATTTCCCGTTCATCAATTACACGCTTGACAAGAACAAGATCGCCGATATCGTCGAAGAGCTTGCCGATAGGTACTCGACGACCGATATGGGTATCATCCTTGATGAGATCAAGCGCCTTGGCTTCCACTATGTCACGATGGCGGGTATCACCGTTTCTCTCTACGACGCCTCGACTCCTTCGAACAAGAAAGAGATCTTGGAGAAGTACGAGGAGGAGGCGCGCGCTATCGAGGATGCCTACGAGATGGGTACGATGGATCGCGATGAGCGCCACAAACTCATCATCGATGTGTGGAATCGCGCGACCGATGAGGTCGGGGCGGCGATGGTCGAGAACTTCGATATCTACAACCCGATCTATCAGATGGCTGATTCGGGTGCGCGCGGTAACCTCAAGCAGTTCCGCCAATTGGGTGGAATGCGTGGATTGATGCAGTCGCCGAAAGGTGACGTCATCGACCAGCCGGTAAAGTCGAACTTCCGCGAGGGACTCACCGTACTCGAGTACTTTATTAGTACGCACGGTGCCCGTAAGGGTCTTGCCGATACGGCGCTGGGAACTGAAACCGGTGGATACACCACCCGTCGTTTCCTCGATTTCGTTCACGATGCTATCGTTCGCATCGAGGATTGTGAGACGCGCGAGGGCGTTGTCACCTCACTGCGCGCACGTCATAATGGCGAGCTTGACAAGAACCTCATCGGGCGCGTGGTGGCAAATGACGTCAAAAACAAGAAGGGCACCGTTCTTCTTGGTGGAGGCGAATACATTACCAGCATCGATCAGATGCGCGCTTTCGAGGAGGCAGGACTCGACGCGGTCGAAATCCGCACCGCGCTGACCTGTCTTGAGGGTCGCGGCATCTGCCAGAAGTGCTACGGATACGATCTGTCAAACGGCAAGCCCGTCGATGTGGGGACCGCAGTCGGCGTTATCGCAGCTCAGTCGATCGGTGAGCCAGGAACGCAGCTTACGATGCGTACCTTCCACACCGGTGGTGTTGCGGGAACGGACATCACACAAGGTCTGCCGCTCGTAAACGAGATTCTCGAGTCACCGAAGGCGAACCGCGTTTTTGCCATACTTGCTCCTCAGGCAGGTAAGGTCATGCTCACCACCGTTGGCGATAAGCCGGTCATCACGATTACCGGCGCAAAAAACAAGAAGTGGACGAGCAAACCGTTGGGCAACGAGCACATCATCGACGTTGCCGATGGCGATATCGTTGAGGCGGGTCAAGCGCTCACCAAGGGTCGCCCGTACGGTCCCGACATGCTTGAGATCGTAGGACGCGAGCGGATGCTTCGCTGGATTATCCACGAGTTGCAGAGCGTATACCGCGGTCAAGGTGTAGAGCTTAACGACAAGCACTTCGAGATCATCGCTTCACGCATGCTTTCGAAGGTCAAGATTCGCGAGAGTGGCGACACCTCGTTCCTCGTTGACTCATACGTTGACCGCACGCAGTTTTTGGAGGTCAACGATCGCGTGGTCGCTGAGGGCGGAAAGCCCGCTGAGGCGGTCGATACGCTGATCGGACCGCTCCAGATCGTTCGTGCGTCGATGCGCTCGCTGGGTAGTGAGTCATTCCTCTCGCTCGCATCGTTCATGTGGACGACGACCGTTCTTTCTCAGGCAGCGATCGAGAATCGCGAGGATGATCTTGTCGGTCTGAAAGAGAACGTTATCTTAGGTAAGCTGATTCCTGCCGGTACCGGCATGAAGAGATACCGCAACGTCGGTCTGTCTTACAAGGGTACGACGATCAGTGATGAGGCGAGCCTTGAGGTCGCACCTGACGCGCTTCGCGACGATCTGCTTGAAATCGAGTCACTTCTTCCCGAAGAGGATGATTGGGATGTCGAGGAGATTATGGGAAGCTTGCTTGCCGATGACGATGCTCAATTCCCCTACACATGGGATGATGGCGAGATCGATGTTTCCAAATATCTGGGCGTCGCGTTCGATCCTGATGAGCTGCTGGGCACCGGTGCGATTATCGGTCTGGATGAGAACGAGGTACTGCTGGGTGGACCGGTCTCATTCAACGAGGTGCTTGATCCTGATGCACCTGTCAATCCGTTCGATCCGATTATCGAGATGCCAACGATTACTGAAGATATCGCAGCAGCGGTAGCTGAGGCAGAGAATCTCACCGATATCGGTGTGTCGGTACGGTGGGCTAAGAAGTTCGCCGCCGCTGGTGTAGCCACCGTCGGTGATCTTACGGGCAAGACGCAGACCGATCTCTCAGAGCTTCCGGGTATTGGTCCGAAAGCGGTCGAGGAGGTCGTAGCAGGACTGGCTGCCCACGGATTGGATCCGCTGGAGCAGTAAAGGCGCTCGATTGATAATGCAAAAAAGAATCCTGCCTCGGCAGGATTCTTTTTTGGGGTGTGCCAGTATACTGCAGAGACAAAGAGACTCCGCAAAGGACTACGGCAAGGGCTTCGCGCTACAGCACTACTTCACACGAAAGCCAACGGCGCGCTGCAGAGTTTGCCTCCGCCTTCACGTCGCCCCTTCGTCTCTGGTGTGCGGAGTCCTTTCTTGTGCTGAGAACCTACTCTTCCTCTGCCTCGACGGTGACGACCTCAGCGGCCTCCTCAGCCGCGACCTCCGCGCTGCAGGCAGCGGCATCTGCGGCAGCTTGAGCGGCAGCCTCAGCCTGCTTACGCGCCTCCTCGGCGGCTTTGTCCGCACGCTCCGCAGCAGCACGGGCGGCTTCAGCGAACTTGCGCGCGATGCTCTCGCGGGTCTCAGCGGTTCTGTCCCTGAGTTGCTCGACCACGTTCGTCGTCTGCTCGACGACGACATCGGCCGCAACACTGACCTTCTCGATCAGCTCCGGACCTTTCTCGCGTACAAAATCACCGGCTTTTGATTTCTCGGTATCTGACATAATCGCATCTCCTCTCGATGTAACGGCTCCTTAGTACCCAGCATAGCACGGAGCGCGCTACTTGCGGTATGCTTGTATGCACGTAAACCGCACGTGAAAGGTGACGACATGGATCAATCTACGATCAAACAAATCGCAACGCGCATTCAATCGCTTCGCGAGGATATGGAGTTTTCGACTGCCGATATGGCAGACGCTTTGGGTATTGACCAGTCAAAATATCTCGAAGCGGAAGCCGGCCAGTACGACTTCAGCTTCACCTTTTTGTATCGCACAGCAGAAAAGCTCGGTGTTGACATGATCGACCTTCTCACTGGAGAAGGCCCTCATCTCACCGGCTATTCGGTTATGCGAAAAGGCGAGGGACTCGAAATCAAACGCGACGAGGGGTTCAAGTACCTCCATCTAGCGCCTGAGTTCAAGAACAAATTGGCCGAGCCGTTCCTCGTTACCGCACCGTATCGCGAAAGCGAGCAGGATGCGCCTATCAAAATGCAATCCCACGGTGGACAGGAGTTCAATTACATCGTGAGCGGTCAGATGCGTTTCGCATATGAGCAGCACACCGAAGACCTAGGTCCGGGAGACACGGTTCTTTACGACAGTAACCGTGATCATGGGATGATTGCAATCGGAGGCGGACCGTGCACGTTTTTGGCGGTGGTGCTCAAAGACGCTAAAGACGACGCGTAAGGAGTAGACTCTCTCATGCAAAACATACACAAGACGTACGTCCAGGAACTCTACGATGCGGATGGAGTTCTCTCGGATTTCTCACTCACCTATCCCGACCGCTTCAACTTTGGATACGATGTCGTTGACCGCATCGCTGATACCGATCCCAATCGTGAGGCGATGATCTGGATCAATCCCGAACAAGAGGAGCATATCTTCTCGTTCGAGGATATGAAGATATGGTCGAACAAGACCGCCAACTTCCTGGAATCCCTCGGCATTGGCAAAGGTGACGCGGTTATGGTCATCGTGCGCAGGCATTATCAGTTCTGGTTCATCGCAACGGCGCTCCATAAACTGGGAGCCGTCATGATTCCGGCGACGTTTATGCTTAAAGAGCACGACCTTGAGTATCGCGTCAACGCGAGCTCGACGAAGGCGATTATCTGCACATCTTCGGGTGACATCGCTAATACGGTCGATAATGTGGAGCAAAACTGCCCCTCCCTTGAGATTAAGATCCTTCTTAACGGCGGAGGCGCCGGTCTGGTGATGGATGACCAGTCGCACCTCAGCGGTCCGGAGAATATCTGCGTGTTGGATGCTCCTGAGCGCGAGGGCTGGATCGACTTCAACAAAGAGGTGCGCAGTTCAAGCGATATATTCAATCGCGTCGCGACATCGGTGCACGATCCGTTCTTGATGTACTTCTCAAGTGGCACGACGGGCAATCCTAAGATGGTACTTCATAGCGGGACGTATCCGCTCGCCCATATCGTGACCGCCAAGCATTGGCATAACGTACACAGCGACGAGGGTGCGCATTTCACTATCGCCGATACCGGTTGGGGTAAGTCGGTGTGGGGTAAGCTCTACGGGCAGTGGCTCATGGAGGCGAGCGTGTTTACCTACGACTTCGACCGCTTCAACGCCGCCGACATCCTCTCGCTTTTAGAGAAGTACGGCATAACCTCTCTGTGCTGTCCTCCCACGATGTATCGCCTGATGGCGGCAGCCGGAATCGACAATTACGACCTCAGTAAGCTGAAATACAGCACGACCGCCGGTGAAGCGCTCAATCCCGACCTGTTCGAGCTCTGGAAAGAAGCGACCGGACTTGAGATGTTTGAGGGATTCGGGCAGACGGAGACGACGCTCTCGATCTTCAATCCGGTCAACAGCAAGCCTCGTCCCGGCTCGATGGGCAAGCCCTCTCCGGCGCTGACGGTCGATCTTCATTCCGAAGACGGTCGTCCGTGTAATCGTGGGCAGACCGGCGAGATCGTCATCGATGTGCGTGCGGGCAAACCCGAGGGTATCATGACGTGCTACTATCGCGAAGAAGAGCGGACCGAAGAAGCGATCCGCGATGGCTTTTATCATACCGGCGACCTCGCGTGGGTCGATGAGGACGGCTACTACTGGTACGTTGGCCGCAACGACGACGTTATCAAGAGCAGCGGCTATCGCATCGGACCGTTTGAGGTTGAGAGCGTTTTGATGGAACACGACGCGGTACGCGAGTGTGCGGTAACTGGAGTGCCCGATGAGATTCGGGGATTCGCGGTCAAGGCGACCGTCGTGCTCAACGAGGGATTCGAGCCGACCGAAGAGCTGACCAAAGAGCTTCAGACGTGGGTGAAAAAGCAGACCGCTCCTTACAAGTACCCCCGCATCATCAATTTTATCGATGAGCTTCCCAAAACGGTCAACGGAAAGATTCGCAGAAGCGAGATCCGCAAAGCCGATGAGGAGGCAGCCGCAAAGATTGCAGAAGGATTGTTGTAGAGAGGGTCGCCCGCGCAGGGCGCCAAAAATTACGCATTGGACGATAAAGTTCGCGGAAAGGAACATGCGCATATGAAATGGAATATCGTACTGGATAGTTCAAGTGATATATTCGCCGAAAAGATCGATGAGCAGATTGAGCGCTCGATTGTGCCGTTGAAGCTCATCATTGGGGGCGATGAGTACGTCGATAACGCCGATCTCGATGTCGACAAGATGTTGGCCGCGATGAAGGCGTACGCGGGTCCGACGAGTAGCTCGACGCCTTCGATCGGAGATTTTGTCGAAGCGTTCAAAAAGGCGAAGAATACGCTGTGCGTAACGATGACCTCGGCTTTGAGCGCGACGCATGAGACCGCGCTTCAAGCAAAAGAGATGGTGCTCAAAGAGGACCCCTCGAAGAATATCCATGTTATCGATACGCGCGCAACGGCGGGAAAGATCGTCTTGGTAGGGGAAGAGGCGCTTCGTCTTATTCGCGAGGGATTGGACTTTTCCGATATCACCGCAAAGCTCGATGAGTACAACAAGACCCTTAAGCTTATCTTTTCGATGGAGCGGTTCGACAACCTCATCAAGAATGGGCGTATGCCGAAATATCAGGGCAAACTGGTCCAGATGCTCAAGATTCGCCCCATAGCGTACGCGACCGATGCGGGAGAGATCGAAGTCATCGACAAGCCGCGCGGTGAGGAGGCGATGCTTCGCAAGATGGTTGAGCGCATGAAGGCGTTCAAGAACCTTGAGGGACTCCCCGTCATCATCAGCCACTGTAACGCAACGGGTCCTGCCCAAAAGCTGAAAGCAATGCTTGAAGAAGCGAACGTCAAAAGCGTCAAGCTGCTCAAGACGCGTGGCCTCTGTTCGTACTATACGGACGAGGGCGGCTTCATCGTCGCGTTTTAGAAGTGTCCCAACCGATGTTCTCACCACTGTCACTCAAACCACTCACCCTGATTGTCGGGCACTATGGGGTTGGCAAGACGAATCTGACGGTCAACTTCGCTCTGGATCTGCGTAAGGCAGATCAAGCGGTGACGCTCGTCGATCTCGATATCGTCAATCCCTACTTTCGCTCCTCCGACTATACAGAGATGCTTGAAGATGCGGGGATCAGCGTGGTGGCGCCTATCTTTGCGCGCACGACGCTGGACAATCCCGCGCTCAGCCCCGCCATAGCCGGGGCGTTTGAAGAAAGCGACGGCTACGTGCTGATCGATGTCGGTGGAGACGACGTCGGCGCCACCGCGCTGGGGCGCTTTCGCGCTCTGCTTGCATCGCGCGCGTACGATCTTTTGTACGTGGTGAACAGGAATCGAAACCTGACCCCGACTCCTGCCGATGCACTGGGCATTTTGCACGAGATCGAGGCGGTAACGGGCTTAAAGGCGACGGGTATCATCAATAACACCCACCTTCAGTTCGAGACTTCATGCGAGACGGTCAGGGCAGGTGAGGCGTTTGGGACCGAGTGTGCACGTCTGGCAGAATTGCCCCTGGTATGTGTGAGTGTGCCTGCTGGAATCATGTGTGAGGGTCTGAGCACGCCCAAAGACCTACAGTACCCGACCCAGATATACGTCAAACCTCTGTGGTAGGAGTAACCAGCGCCTCGACCATATCCGCCGCATGAACTGCGGTAAGAAGTAGCTCTTCGAATCGCTCGCCTTTTAACGGCGCAAGCACGTAATCTGAAGGGTCCATGCGTCCCGGCGGGCGACCGATACCGCACCGCACGCGCTGGTAGCGATCGTCACCTAGTCGCGCATGGATCGATCGCAGCCCATTATGCCCCGCATGGCCGCCTTCAGTCTTGTGACGCAACTCACCTGCCTCGATATCAAGGTCATCATGGATGACGATGATGTTCTCGGGTTCGATATCACGGGTCGTTGCGAGGCGTGAGACGCTCACCCCCGAAAGATTCATAAACGTCTGGGGCTTTACCAGCAGTACGGGTGTGCCTGCGATAGAGACCTCGCTTGTCAGCGCTCCGGCTTCTTTCTTCCAATAGCGGGCATTATGGCGCCGGTCCAACTCATCGATTGTCATGAATCCCACGTTATGGCGCGTGCTTTCATATTCGGTACCGGGATTGCCCAGTCCTGCTATGAGGTATTCGATATCTTTCATGGGGTCATTGTATCATCGTGCGCTACCCGAGGTACGATTTGGTGATGGAGTCATGCGTGAACTCATGGCTACATTTTGATCCGCTTGGAGACATATATGGCAAGTAAAATACCACTTATGGTATAGTAGGGAATCGCTGTTTATGTGCGCGATTAGCTCAGTTGGTAGAGCACTAGCTCGACACGCTAGGGGTCACAAGTTCAAGTCTTGTATCGCGCACCACAACCTGAACCTTAGACTACGATAATCTGCACCCTTTCCGGGGCGCGGTACTGTAACGGAGATCCACGGAAGGGGATTCATGGCACGACTTGATGTGGCGTTGCTTCATGCACCCGCAATCTATGATTTTCGAGAAGGTATGATCGAATTTGGACCGGTAAGCGACCTCGTTCCTTCAAGCGCAATCTTTGAGATATTCCCGCTCGGCCTCTCAACTATCGGAGAGTACCTTGAGCGTAACGGCTATTTGACCCGCACTATCAATCTGGCGTTTCGGATGTTGCGCGACAAGAGCTTCAGTGTGCCCGATACCGTTCGTGCACTTGATCCCACTATCTTTGGTATTGACCTTCATTGGATGGTACACTGTCACGGCTCTATTGAGGTTGCCCGTATATGCAAAAAAGAGCATCCCGATACGCCGGTTATCTTCGGTGGACTGAGTTCGACTTTTTTTTACGAAGACCTGTTGGGCTACGAGTGTATCGACTTCATTTTGCGCGGCGACTCGACCGAGGAGCCGTTTCGTCAACTCATGGAAATCCTTACTATTGAGGGGAAGGGGTACCGCGGCGAACTTCTTGCCGACATCCCAAACCTGAGTTGGAAGGATGCGACGGGCGCACATCGTCACAACGAGCTGACACATGTGCCGACCGATTTCAACACACCAGCTCTTGATTTCGCGTACAACATGAAAAGCGTCATCCGCTACCGTGACCTTATCGGGCAGGTGCCGTTCAAGGACTTCTTGCGCTATCCGATGACCGCTTCAATCATCTGTCGTGGTTGTACGTACAACTGTGTAACGTGCGGCGGAAGCTCCACGGCGTTTCGCAAGCATTTCGGTCGTCCGCGTACAGCGTTTCGCGACCCGGAGCTTGCCGCGCGCGATTTGGGATTCCAGCATCGTTATCTGCCGGGACCACTCTTCCTTCTCAACGACTTCATGCAGCCAGGCATGGATTATGCCCGCACGTTTATCGAGGCGTTGGGGCGGGAGAATATCGACGCGCCGGTCGGATTTGAGCTGTTTGACCCACCCCCGCCTGAGATCTACGAACTGTTGCAGGAGAACTTGAGCGACTGGAGTATCGAGATATCGGCCGAGTCCCACGATGATGCGATCCGCAAACAATTCGGCAAGGGGCACTTCACGACCGCGCAGCTCGAAGAATCGATTCGCCTGGCATTCGAACATGGCGCGACCCGATTCGACCTCTTCTTCTTGATGGGCATTCCCGGTCAAGACCGCGCATCGGCGATGGAGACGGTTGAGTACTGCGCAGGTCTGTACGACCGCTTCAACAACGATAAGCGACTCCTGACGTTCACTAGCCCGATGGTACCGTTCCTTGATCCCGGCTCGATGGTTTATGACAACCCCGAGAAGTACGGATACTCTTTGCGTGCCACGACCGTTGAGGAGCATCGTGAACTTCTACGCTCAGCACACTGGCGTGATGTCATGAATTACGACAGTCACCTGTTCCCGCGCGACGAAATCGTCGAGGCGACGCAGGAGGCGCTCGATCGCATGAATCAGATCAAGATCGATGTGGGCGTGAACACGCGTGAGGAGATTGAGGGCAACACCGAGATGGAGTGGGGGATGGAGTTTAAGGCATCCACCTTCTTGAACTGCGTTGAGATTGGCATCAAGTACGAGACGAAGAATCTTTTCAACGGGCGTACGACTCCGGCGGTAAGCGACATACATCGCAAGTGGCGCGAGGAGAACCAGGTGGTATAGATTCCCCTCATCCTCGCAGCTCTGTGGTTTCCGATGATTTTGAGTCGGCAGCTTTCAGATATGCTTTTATATTACTATGCTTGCCGATTATCACATACACAGCGCTGCATCGTTCGATTGCTTCTCGGACACGCTAACGATGGCGCAAGCCGCAATCGATCAGGGCATCTCGGCGATTGCATTTACCGATCACATGGATTTTCTGCCCGATCTACCTCTTGATTGGCAGACCGATTTTAATAAAGCGTATCGCACCGCCAGGAAAGCACAGGAGCACTTTGAAGGCGTTCTCGACATCGCGTGGGGGGTCGAGTTCGGGCAGCCGCAGTACAATGAAGCGGAAGCTGATCGGTTCATCCGGACGTATCAGCCCGATTTCATCATCGGATCGGTCCATCACCTCGACCCATCTTTCGATATCGGCATGTCCAGCCTGGCAGATCACGATCCCATCGAGCTCTACCACCTCTATCTGGAGATGATGCTCGATCTTGCCAAACATCAGGAGTTCGATGTGTTGGGGCACCTCACGTATCCCTGGCGCTACTTCAAGCGAGAGCTGGACTACGACTATGATGAGAACGATTATCGCGATCAGTTCGAGGAGATCTTCACGGTCCTCGTTTCGCGCGGCAAAGGACTCGAGATCAATACGAGTGGACTGCGCCAACCTCTCCAAGACTGTCTTCCCAACGAGGCGATTCTTAGGTGGTATCGCGCCTGTGGAGGAGAGATCGTCACCACGGGAAGTGACGCGCATACCCCTGCACACGTGGGCTTTGAGATTGCGAGCATGACTCGGATGGTGCAGAGACTGGGATTTGAGGGCGTTGCGACGTACGCGCAGAGAATACCGACCATACACCCGCACTGATGATATATATTGACAACACCAGCACCGACCCGGCGTACAATCTTGCTCTTGAGGAGTATCTCGTTGTCAATGATACGCGCGACGTGTTCATGTTGTGGCAAAACGCGCCGGCGGTCATCGTGGGGCGCAATCAACACACAGAGAACCAGGTCAACCGAGAGTACGCGCAAAAGCACGGCATCGCTGTTGTGCGCAGGCTCAGCGGTGGAGGCGCGGTCTACCATGATGCGGGCAACCTCAACTTCACGATAATTCTGCGCGACGCGATGAGGCACAGAAACGACTTCACCTTTTTCACGAATCCGATCCTTGAGGTGCTTCAATCATATGGAGTTGATGCACGCTTTTCGGGACGCAACGACCTGACCGTTGAGGGCAAGAAGTTCAGTGGAAACGCCCAGTACAACTATGGGTCAACCGTTCTTCATCACGGCACGATCTTGTGGGACAGCGATCTGTCGGTGCTTGCCAAAGTGCTCAAGCCGAAGGAGCGCGTGGTTGCGCGCGGTGTTGATTCACATGAATCCCGCGTGACCAATCTCGTCCCCTACGTACCCGATCACATTACCCTCGACCGATTTAAAGAGGATCTGCTTGAGTGCATGCTCTCCCAAAAAGCTTTTGTGCAAGGCGGCGAACTCGATGGTGATTCCACGCTTGATTTTGGAAAGGATTCTGTCATTGGCGATCCGATCCATCCATTGCGCGAAAAGTATCTCAGCGATACGTGGAATTGGGGTGAAGGACCTGCAGAAGATGGCGAAATGCCCGTTATAAGTTTTCCTGCATCGTGCTAGAATGGCTCTAAAGCAGATGCAATCGCACCCGTCGAGACATGGACGCAATAATGATGATCACCACACAAGAGGCTCTGAGCCATGCTATCAGGCGGATGTGCGCCGAGGCGGTTATCGCGGTCGACACTGAGTTCATCCGAGAAAAGACATACTACCCCCAGCTTTGCTTGATACAGATAGCGTTTGGGGATGAGGTCGTGCTCATCGACCCATTGAGCGACATCGACTTGTTGCCACTTCGCGACATCATGTGCAACCCTGCGATCCTTAAGGTATTTCACAGCGGACAGCAGGATCTAGAGATTCTCTACCGTCTGTTCAAGGAGCCGGTCGGCCCCATCTTCGATACGCAGGTCGCCTCTGCGCTTATGGGCATGGCCGATCAGGCCAGCTACGGCACGTTCATCAGAACGATACTCGGTCACGAACTGGAAAAAGGGAGCAGCTTTTCCGTGTGGTCGCGCAGACCCCTGACCTCTTCTCAAATTCAGTACGCACAAGACGATGTCGTCTACCTGCTGCAGGCGTATCCGATCGTAAAAGAAAAGCTTGAAGAGATGGGGAGGCTCTCGTGGCTTGACGGGGAGTTTGCTTACCGCCAGACGAGCGCGTACGTCGCCGATATCGACCCGCGCGAGGCATATCGCCAGTTAAAGCGTATCTCGACGCTCAATCCGCGCCAGATGGCGATTGCGCGGGAAATAGCTGCGTGGAGGCAGGAGCAGGCGATACGAAAAAATCGTCCGCGCCGCCATATTTTACCCGATGAGAGCGTTGTCGAGATCGCGCGCAAGCAGCCTTCGACACCAGCTGATCTTGAGAACGTGCGAGGATTAAGCACTTCTGTCATAAAGAATGCACAGCAGATTATCTCAGCCGTGCGCGCGGGAAAGCGCGTGCCAAATAATGAGCTTCCTTACTCGGCGCTGCCCGATAAGTCTATTATCGAGATCGAGGCGAGCGCACAATTGGCGCGCGCTCTGGTCTATCGACGCGCGAAAGAGCATCAAATCGCGCCAGCTGTTCTTGCTAGTCAGCATATGATTGAAGAGTTTGTGAGGACTCCCGATGAAAGTGCGCAGCTTATGAAGGGCTGGCGTAAAATGTTGATAGGAGAGGAGTTGCTCGACCTTATCAACGGAAAGATCGCTCTCTCTATCGAGAATGGGAAGTTGCGTGTCATCAAGACCACGAGGGGGGAATGAGCAACGTGTTTGCGGATGGCTCAATGGGCTTTTTTAAATCCGGTATGCTTCCGATTTTCCTGGTATCGATACGGTATCTCTTTTACTACATCGGGCTTGGCAGAAGGCGGTAGCGGGTGACCGAGGTCGTTGCTCATTCAGTATCAGCTGCTTTGCATATTGCCAAAGATGCGCTTCGGGCGTATCCTCTGCGCGTAGTCGGTGAGGTGAGTGGCTTCAAGCCCCACAGCACGTATCGCGCGTTCTACTTCCAGCTCAAAGACGAAGATAGCGTTTTGGAAGTGACGCTGTGGCGAAACATCTACGAGAGTACCGGAGTGGAGCTTCGCGACGGGATGATTATCGAGATCGATGGACAGTTCGATGTCTACGCCGCAAAAGGGAGCATGTCCTTTGTTCCCCGCCGGTTCAAAGTAGCGGGTGAGGGGGACCTTCGCGCCCAGATCGAGGCGCTTGCGAACAAGCTGAGAACCGAAGGGCTGATGGATGCTGCGCGAAAGAAGCAGCTTCCTTGGCTACCGAAACAGATAGGGTTGGTTACCAGCCCGAATGGGGCAGCCGTTCATGATGTATTGCGTACGCTTGGAAGAAGGTATCCGCTTGCCGAAGTGCTGTTCTTCGGCACGCCAGTTGAAGGTGCGGATGCCGCTCACCATATCTCCCATGCGATTCAGGTGGCGGACAGCTATGAGCCTGACGTCATCCTTGTGGTTCGGGGTGGAGGGAGCTTTGAAGATCTCCTGCCCTTCTCCTCAGAGATAGTTGCGCGAACGATTGCGGCGGCGGTAAGCCCGGTTGTGACCGGCATCGGTCATGAACCTGATCATAGCATTGCGGACATGGTCGCCGATCTACGCGCATCGACACCGACCGCGGCAGCAGAGGCGGTTGTACCTACAGCTGAAGAGCTACGCGGTACTCTACTCGGCTTTTTGCAGCGCATGACGGTGCCGATCGATCACTATACGCT
>Ga0209737_10001533_pt1 | contig 16523 bp, 13 predicted proteins | sample TergutCu122P3_FD_187284 | JGI IMG/M metagenome (GOLD analysis project Ga0209737, IMG submission 187284) | Cubitermes ugandensis P3 segment gut microbial communities from Kakamega Forest, Kenya - Cu122 P3 (SPAdes) (version 2) | ecosystem: Host-associated > Arthropoda: Insects > Digestive system...
GGCACGCTCAGGGGTTCCGGGTGCGTAAGAATAGATAGGCTCATTGAGCGGCTGTTTGAAATGAAATAATTGATTGTTCATAATTTATAATGATTTAGGATATTGTTTTTCAGGGGGCGAAAATAGTGTTTTTTTCGGTTAAACATCAAAACTCTTATTAACCACAAAGAGCACAAAGAAAGCACGAAGAACACAAATATTAAATAAAGGAAAAAGTTATAATTTTGCGCTTCGAAAAAACTAACTATGAATTTTACCGATTGGGGTGTCATTGACTACAAAAAAGCCTGGGAGAAACAGGAAGCGTTATTCCAACAGATTATTCAATCAAAAAAAGATGGAGAGAATACGAAAAGTTTGGAAATGGTTTTTCTGTGTGAACACCCGCACGTTTATACTCTCGGAAAAAACGGACAGGCAAACAACCTCCTCATTAATGAAGCGTTTCTAAAAAAGATTAACGCAACATTTTATAGGATTGACAGGGGCGGCGATATTACCTACCACGGTCCCGGACAATTAGTGGGTTACCCCATTTTAGATTTAGATAATTACGGCGGCTCTTTGAAAGGTTATATTCATATATTAGAAGAATCAATTATTCAAACTCTTGACTATTACAACATTAGGAGTTCTCGGCTGGAGAGTGCAACAGGGGTGTGGTTGGAGGCAAATACGCCTGCGGCTCGTAAAATTTGTGCCATCGGAGTTCGTGCTTCGCGTTTTGTAACGATGCACGGCTTCGCGTTAAATGTAAACACCGATTTGTCTTATTTCAATTACATTAACCCCTGCGGATTTATTGATAAGGCGGTTACCTCAATTCAAAAAGAGTTAGGAAAACCTGTGGATATGGATGAAGTGAAGAGTGTGTTTATGCGTTGCTTTAGTTAGTGCAGCACACCAAATTTCTGTCGCCGTGGGCATCGTTCACTTTTCCCACCGTTGGCCAGTATTTGTCGTCGTGGGGCAAAGGATACGCCGCTTTTTCACGAGAGTATGGTCTATCCCAGTCTGTCGCGGTAACCACTTTTGCCGTATGGGGTGCATTCTTAATCACATTGTTGGTTTTATCCACCCTGCCCCCCTCTATCTCTCTAATCTCTTCTCTTATAGCAATAAAAGCATCACACAAGCGGTCAATTTCGCTCAGAGGCTCGCTCTCGGTAGGCTCAACCATCAACGTTCCGTGAATGGGGAATGCTACGGTGGGCGCGTGAAATCCGTAATCCATCAAACGTTTGGCAATATCAATTACCTGAATCCCTGCGGAACGGTCAAACTCGTTACAGTCGAGAATAAACTCGTGGGCGCATCTTCCGTGTGTGCCGAGGTACATAATCTTGTAATGGTCTTTCAAGCGTGCCACCATATAATTGGCGTTGAGGATAGCCATTCGGGTGGCTTCGGTTAAGCCGTTTCCGCCCAACATTTTGAGATAACCGTAGGTAATGGGCAACAAAAACGGACTTCCGTAGGGGGAGGCAGCAATTTGGCTCCCTTTTTCCCCACCCACTTTAATGAGTTCGTGGTTGGGCAAATAATCCGTCAGTTTTTCCGAAACGCCGATAGGACCAAGTCCGGGACCGCCGCCGCCGTGGGGCATTGCAAAGGTTTTGTGCAGATTAAGGTGGCACACGTCGGCACCCATAATCCCCGGAGAAGTCAAACCCACCTGTGCATTCATATTGGCACCGTCCATATACACCAATCCGCCATTATTATGCACTATGTTAATAATTTCCAAAATCGCTTCCTCAAACACTCCGTGGGTAGAGGGGTAGGTTATCATAATGCACGACAGGTTTTCTTTATATTGCTCGGCTTTGGCGCGAAGGTCTTCCACATCTATTTCGCCTGCTGAGGTTGACTTTACCACTACAATCTCAAAGCCCGCTTTGGCTGCAGATGCTGGGTTTGTGCCGTGTGCCGAGGCAGGTATCAAACAGATATTACGGTGGGCTTCTCCCTTGTCTATCTGATAATTACGAATTACCATCAAACCCGCGTACTCGCCCGCTGCACCCGAATTAGGCTGAAATGAGAACGCCTTAAAACCGGTAATAGTTTGTAACCACTTGCCCATTTCATCAATCATTTCCAAATAGCCCTGTGCTTGCTCTTCGGGAACAAATGGATGAATGGCACCCGCTTCCGCCCAACTCAACGGAATCATCTCGGCTGCCGCATTCAGTTTCATTGTGCAGGAACCCAACGGAATCATCGCGCGGTTGAGCGACAAGTCCTTTACTTCCAACTTCTTCATATAACGCATCATCTCCGTTTCCGATTGATATTTGGTAAAAATATCCTGTTGCATAAAGGTTGAGGTGCGTTGTAATGCTGTAGGTATATTCAAATCGGGGATACAGGGTTTGCAGACAAACGGTGCAAACGCTTTTCCCGCTGCTTCTGCCAAAATAGCAAGGATGTGGTTAATATCTTCCAATTTAACCGTTTCGTCCAACGAAATAGAGAAACAGGTTTCACACCAGTAGTAAAAATTAACCTGATGCGCGAGGGCAATATCTTTTATTTTTTCGGTGGTAACACCCTCGGGTGCTTCAAAGCACAGCGTATCAAAAAAGGCTTTGTTGTGTTGTTTGTATCCGTACTTTTCGGCTTCGGTGGCTAATACTCCGGCAAGCACGTTAATTTTGAGAGCTTTATTACGCAGCCCTTTAGCACCGTGCCACATTCCGTAAAATCCCGACATAATGGCAACTAATGCGCAGGCGGTACAAATGTTGGAGGTGGCGCGTTCGCGTTTGATGTGCTGTTCGCGGGTTTGCAGCGCCATACGGAGGGCGCGGTTCTCCTGCGCATCGAGGGTTACCCCGATAATTCTGCCCGGGAGTTGGCGTTTAAAATCTTCTTTACAGGCAAAATAGCCCGCCGAAGGTCCGCCGTATCCCATCGGAATTCCGAAACGTTGGGTCGAGCCCACCACACAGTCGGCGCCCCACTCTCCGGGAGGGGTTAATACGGTTAATGCCAATAAATCGGCGGCAACACCCACAAAAATCCCTTTTGCCTGCGCATCGGCAGTGAATTGTTTGTAGTTGTGAACTTCGCCCCAACTGCAAGGATATTGCACCATCGCGCCGAAGAAGGTAGCATCAAGTTCAATCTTATCGGTCTCACCGGTAATAATTTCGATACCCAGTGGTGCAGCGTTGGTTTTCAGCACGCCCAATGTTTGCGGGAAAACGCTTTCCGCTACAAAGAACTTACACACATTATTTTTCACGGCATCGCGGCTGCGGCTGTTGTAAAACATCAGCATCATTTCGCCCGCGGCTGAGGCTTCGTCCAACAGAGAGGCGTTTGACAGCGGCATCGCCGTAAGTTCCATAATCATAGTTTGATAGTTGAGCAGTGCTTCCAAACGACCCTGCGAAATCTCCGCCTGATAGGGTGTATAGGAGGTGTACCAGCCCGGGTTTTCAAACACATTGCGCAAAATCACGGCGGGAGTAAAGGTGTTGTAGTACCCCATACCGATATAGGATTTATAGAGTTTGTTTTTTGAGAGCAGTGATGTAACGGCTTGCAGGTATTCTCCCTCGGTCAGTCCGTCGGGTAGGGAAAGTTTTTCGGGCAGGCGGATGGCGTTCGGCACGGTTTCTGCTACAAGTTTATCAAGTGTTTCTGCGCCGCAGGTTTGCAACATTCTTTCAATTTCTGCGCCCTGGGGACCGTTGTGTCTTTGGGTAAAGTCGTCTTTTATCATATTGATTATAAATTTATTATGTACAAACTAAGGGGGTATGATTTCCGAGTGCGAAAATAAAAAAAAACAGGTAATAGAGGTTACCTGTTATTTGCAAAAAAATTTCACATTCGTTTCAAACTATTTCTCACTAATTCTTCGATACTCGGTTTTGGGCAAAGAGCCATTTTCTAAGATAATGCTGTTTTTTGAAATAGTAATGGTAGTGGGATGTATCTCTTCATCGGCAGGTAGTAAACCCTCCAAATTTAATCCGTAAACAAATTTAAAGAAATTGTATTCCAAAATTAGGGATAGTTTCCACAGCAATTCCGTGCAAATATTATCCTTGTTAAATATATGGTAAATATTCGAGTGGTGGCAATCCAGCAATTTTGCCAGTTCTGCATTCTTTACTCCTTTTTTCTTGGCTTGTTTCTTAATAATGGTTCCGATGTTAATGTCGGGTTTTTCGAGATTCATAGTGGTATTATTTTGGGTTGATATTCAGCGGCAAAAATACAATTATTTCATTTACAATTTGTTACGTTTTTCGTAAATGATAAAAATTTTCTCCTCAAAATTTGCAACTTTTTTTCTCTTTCTTCAAAATAACACGAAAAAGGAGGATTTTCTATAAATTTGTGGCTCAAAATGTAAACTGTCATTCCGAACGAAAACAAAATTTCCATCTTGTCTTTTCATATTAAAATATTTATATTTTTGCAGCCCCAAAAAAAAGAGGTGTGTAAAAGAAGAAATGTGGTTTTTTGGGAACTTTAAACATTTAAATTTTAAAACTTTAAAAAAATAATTAACGTAATGCCAACAATTCAACAATTAGTTAGAAAAGGAAGAAAACAGTTAACTTACACCAGTAAATCGAGAGCATTGGATGCTTGCCCGCAACGTCGCGGCGTTTGTTTGAGAGTATATACCACCACTCCCAAAAAACCAAATTCAGCGATGCGTAAAGTAGCGAGAGTTCGTATGACCAACGGAAAAGAAGTGAATGCTTATATCCCCGGCGAAGGTCATAACTTGCAAGAACACAGCATTGTATTGGTAAGAGGCGGTCGTGTGAAAGACCTTCCGGGTGTGCGTTACCACGTAGTTCGCGGCGCATTAGACTCCGCCGGCGTTAACGGCAGACTGCAAGGCAGAAGTAAATACGGAACAAAACGTCCGAAGAAAAAAGCGTAAAGAAATTTAAAATTTAAAATTTAAAATTTAATAATCACACCACTTTTAAATCTTAAATCTTAAATGTTAAATCTTAAATGTTAAATAAAAGAATAGTTGCTTAGCCGCTAAAATGGGCGAGACTAAGAGTAAATATTAAACTTAAAAAATATTGAAGAAACCCAATGAGAAAATCAAAACCAAAAAAACGGATCACCCTTCCCGACCCCAAATTTAATGACGTTTTAGTTACAAAATTTGTGAACAACCTGATGTTGAAGGGTAAAAAATCAATCGCTTTCGAAATTTTCTATGAATCGATGGACCTGATTGAGAATAAACTCAAAGAGAATCCTGTTGATGTATGGAAAAAAGCATTAGCAAACATCACGCCGGCGCTGGAAGTAAAAAGTAGAAGAATCGGGGGGGCAACTTTCCAAATTCCTACCGAACTTCGCCCCGAGAGAAAAGAATCTTTAGGGATTAAAAATATGATTCTTTACGCCCGCAAACGCCACGAAAAAACGATGGCTGCCAAACTCGCCGCCGAAATTATGGCTGCATACAAAGAGGAAGGCGCCGCATTCAAACGTAAGGAAGATATTCACAGAATGGCAGAAGCCAACAAGGCGTTCTCGCATTTCAGGTTCTAATCATTCATTTTTTAGCACAGAGACACAAAGAACACAGAGATTCACAGATTATCTCTGGTTTTCTTTTTATTCTATGTCATCTGTATGCAATTAAATTTTCAAAATTACAACAAAATCGAAAAAAATACGATATAATATACTTAGGGTATTGAATCTTTACATTCTGCTACTAAGGGGGCTTTTGAAAATAAGGGTTTAATGCATTAAATCTTAAATTTTAAATCTTAAATTTATAAGTATATGAACAAAACCTACAAATTGATCAATAACACTTTGGGCTGGATAGTAGGCATTATTGCCTGTACCGTGTATGTGTTAACCGTTGAGCCCACGCTGTCGTGGTGGGATTGTGGCGAATATATAGCCACCGCACACAAAATGCTGATAGGACACCCCCCGGGTGCACCCACTTTCCAAATCATCGGTGCTGTTTTTAGCCAATTCGCCGGAAACGACCCCGCGATGATTGGTTTTTGGGTAAACATTATGTCTGCCCTCTGCAGCGGCTTTGGTATTATGTTCCTCTTCTGGACAATAACCCTCTTTGGAAAAAAATTGGTGGCTAACCTTGGTGGATTTACCCCCATTAGAACAATTGCTGTGTTCGCAGCCGGTGCCGTAGGAGCATTAGCATACACATTCACAGATACTTACTGGTTCTCTGCTGTGGAGGGCGAGGTCTATTCTATGTCCTCATTCTTTACCGCATTGGTGTTCTGGTGCATCTTAAAATGGGACGAGGAGTACGACAACCCAAAACCCAATACCAACCCGCAACGCTGGATTATTCTCATTTTCTATTTGATGGGACTTTCTGTTGGGGTGCACTTGCTAAACCTGCTTACCTTACCCGCCATTGGATTGATTGTCTATTATAAATTATCGAAAGAAGCCTCCTACAAAGGCGCTATTTTGTCTTTTGCTCTCATTATTTTTGCTATCTCAATTTTGTATAATGTAGGTTGGATGTTGGCCATTTGGGCACTCATTGTTGCCCCGCTTATCTATGTTTCCTACAAAAACGGTGCCCTTAAATCTAAAGCCGAATGGGGCGTTTTTGGTGCACTCATCGCGTCGGTGGCAGTAGTTGGGCTTATTCTTTGGGGGATTATTCCCGGAATCGTAAGTTGGGCAGGAAAAGTGGAGATATTTTGCAAAAACACTATCGGGTTACCTTTCAATGCAGGAACTATTATCTATTTTCTGATTGTTATCGGAGCCATTTTCTACGCCATTCGTTATGGCTATAAAAAGAAAAAACAACTGCTGAAAATTTGTGCGTATTCACTTCTATTTCTGCTGATTGGATATTCTACATTCGTAACTCTTGTTATCCGTTCTAACGCTAACCCAACTATTGATGAAAACAGTCCCGAAGATGCCGTTTCCCTCCTCTCGTACCTAAACAGAGATCAATACGGAGCTTCTCCCCTTATTTACGGAGAATCTTACAATTCCCGAATTGCAAGAAACCAGGATCAAAAAGGAAAACCGGTATATGTGCGTAGCGACAAAGAGAATAAATATATTGTGATAGACGAAAAGTTTGAACGTAAATATGATACCCGCGATTTAATGTTTTTCCCAAGAATGTGGCAAAGAGATAAACAGGATACCTACTTACAATGGATGAAAAGAGTGTATAACTCTGATAATCTTTCAGATAGAGAAAATATTAAGAGTTTGGAAAAAGGAAACCTGCCTACGATGGAGCAGAATAAAACATTTTTGCACACTTTCCAAATCAACTTTATGTATTGGAGGTATTTTATGTGGAATTTTGTGGGAAGACAAAATGAAATACAGGGGCTCGGAGATTATTATCACGGCAACTGGGTATCCGGTATTCCGTTTATTGATAAAGTTTTGGTAGGAAAACAGGATAATCTGCCCTCTACAATGGCAAAAAAAGGACATAATACCTACTATTTTCTGCCTTTACTGTTGGGAATTATTGGGTTAATATACTATTCGAGAAAGGATTTAAAAAATTCGTTTGTTGTCTTTATGTTGTTTTTGATGACCGGCTGGGCAATTGCTTTCTATTTGAACAACGCGGCATTTCAACCGCGTGAACGAGACTACGCTTATGCGGCTTCTTTCTATGCGTTCAGTATTTGGATAGGATTTGGCGTGTTTGCCCTCATCGCGTTGTTGGAAAAATGGAAAAACGAAAAGGGAAAAATTGTCGCTGCCCTGTTAATTACTCTGATTTGTTTGGGATTGGTGCCCGGCATTTTAGCCAAAGAAAATTGGGACGACCACGACCGCTCGTACCGCTATACCGCTTTGGCTTTTGCCAAAAACTACTTAGATTCCTGCGAACCCAACGCCATTTTCTTCACGATGGGCGATAATGAAACTTTCCCCTTATGGTACGCCCAGGAGGTAGAGGGCTACCGCACCGATGTGCGCGTTTGCAACCTGAGTCTGTTGCAAGGAAGCTGGTATGTGGATCAAATGAAACGAAAAGCGTACAACTCCGATCCGCTTCCCATCTCTATGACGTGGGAACAATACAAAGATGGTACCCGCGACCAGGTTGTGCTGGCGCCGGCAGGTAATCAGTTTATCAATCTGAAAGATATCATTGAATATATTAAAGACCCCAAATTTGACAACAAAAGTTATCTTTTGCTTTTACCTGCAAATCAAGGATATAGAACTGATGGCGCCTCTATTCCCGCAAGTTTCTCTATTCCTGTGGATAAGGAGAAAGTGTTGGCAAATGGCACAGTTCGTCCTAAAGATGCCGATTTGATTGTGGATAGAATTACATGGAACAGAAAAACGAATGAGCATAACGACATCATCAGAAACTTCTTAGTGATGATGGACATATTAGCTAACTTTAACTGGGACAGACCCATCTATTTCTCGCTTACCTCCGGCTCTGAAGCCTATTTTGGTTTGGAAGAGTATTTTGAACTGTCGGGATTGGCATATCGCTTAGTGCCTATCAAATCGAAACAGGGTAGAGGATATGATACAGGTAGAGTAAATACTACTACGCTGCCCGACAAACTGTTGCACGTTTTTCCAAATCACGCAAGAGTAGATGTTATTAATAATCCCGAAAGAGAGCAAAAACCCGTGTATCCTTATCTTTGGGGAGGTGTTAACGACAAACGGGTATATCATCCTCACGAAACAGTAAGATTCTTCGGACATATTAAAAATATCTATCTGCGCACTGCTGATCAATTGGTAAAAGAGGGAAATATTGAAAAAGCGGAGCAACTTCATCAAAAACTCACAGAGATTTTCGACCCTGAAGTTACCCCCTATATATTGATGGGAGAGCATACTTATGTGTATTTAACAATTATGCAAATAGAAGCATTGCTGAAGTTGAACACAGAAACCGCTACGGAAAAGGCATTAGTAATGGTTGGCGGAATGTTGGACAACTTTATAGAAACTTTCAACTGGTTTGAAAAGTGCGACGACCGCTCTTTGGCCATTCAAGCAGAAAATATTGACTTTTGTCTCTATTTTCTTAACTTCTTGAACAATTACATTCCGGATGAAGTTCGATTAATGTTTACAGACAAATTTGAACAAATAAAACTAACGAGATCGGTAACTACCATTGCCAATCAACTAAGCTCCGAAATTGATATCTATTTGAAAAAAGGGGGAGATACGCAACGACAATTGGTAGAAAAGATGAATGACCTTGTGAGATTGAGAGATGTTGCCGAGTTGGTTAATGACCCTACCTTAGACGATATTATTGTGAGGTTGTTAGAATCGAAAATTGATGTCATTACTTCTCTTGACCCGCAAGGAGGCAGAATGTACAGGGAACATTTTCTACCTGAAAAAAAGGAAGTAGTTATTGGTAATTAAGAGAAAAAACTTTTCGCTTTATATGCTTTTTAAAAACGTTCTTGTATCTCAAACTCTTAAAAACCAACTTGTTTCTTTGGTTAAAGAAAACAGAATAAGTCACGCGCAACTGTTTCTTTCACAGGCGGGTACCCATAGTTTCGCTTTGGCGGTGGCTTATGCGCAATATATTTGTTGTCAGGATAGAAAAGAGGATGACTCCTGCGGGGTTTGCCCCTCCTGCGCAAAATTTGAAAAATTGGCACACCCCGACCTGCACTTCGTTTTCCCCAATTGTATTACCAAATCCGTAAAAAAAGACCCCGATTCTAAACTCTTTGCCCAGGAATTTAGAGATTTTGTGTTTTCAAAAAATTATCATATTGATGTTGAAGATTGGCTATCGGAACTTGGCGGCGAGAATAAACAGGCAACGATTAACATTCGCGATTGTTCCAATATCATTCAACAAAACAGCATTCAATCGTATGAGGGCGGCTATAAGATATTTATTTTCTGGTGTTTAGATAGGTTGTATCACACAGCTGCTCCCAAATTGCTGAAAACGTTGGAGGAACCGGAAAAAAATACGCTCTTCATTCTGCTCACAGAAAATCCCGACAAAATACTACCCACTATCCTGTCTAGAACGCAGTTGGTAAAAATCCCACCGTTAGACCATAATACTATTGCTCAACAATTAGTTAAAGATTTTGGTTTGACAATGCAAAAGGCGGAAGATATCGCAGAAATTAGCGAGGGAAGTTATGTGAAAGCCATCAATTTAAGTAAAGAGAGTAACGAACTGCGCGAAATGTTACACCATTTTGAAACACTATTTGCCAGTATGTCGGCACTCAAAAACTACGCTTCTCCCAAACAGGTTAATTTCTTTGGCGTACAGGATATTATTGCTTCAATAGTGAATAAAGGCAGAGAAGAACAAAAAGCCTTTTTACACTTCAGCTCCAGAATGTTACGAAATATTTTAATGTTAGGCTCTCAAAACGAGAATGTGGTAAGAGCCACAGCGGAAGAGAAGAAAGTGATGGGCTATTTTACAAAAGCGATAACACTAAAAAACGCCCCATCCATTCTTCAAGAATGCAATCAGGCGTTGTATCATATTGAACGAAACGGAAACTCCACCTTAGTCTTCACTGATTTCTACCTAAAAATCAGCCGATTAATGATGTAGTCTCACATCTCATATCTCACATCTCACATCTCAATTATTTCGGAATATCCAATAATTCTACCTCAAAAATGAGCGTTGATCCCGGTTTAATGGCAGGGCTCGGGCTTCTGTCGCCGTAGGCAATATCAGAAGGAATATACAATTTGAATTTTGAGCCCACGGGCATCAGCTGAAGACCTTCCGTCCAGCCCTGAATTACCTGATTTAATCCGAAAGTAATCGGTTCGCCGCGCTCAACGGAGGAATCAAATACTTTACCGTCAATGGTAGTTCCGTGGTAATGCACTTTTACCTGGTCGGTGGCTTCCGGTTTAGGACCATTTCCCATCACAATCACTTCATATTGCAATCCGGAGGCTGTTTCCTTAACGCCTGCACGTTTTTTGTTTTCCGCAAGGAAGTTTTTTCCTTTCTCTTTTTCTACGTCAAGTACTTGATTTTGTTTCGCTTGCATCTGTTCTTGAATGCTGCCGAAACAAGCCTGCATCTCTTCCATAGTAAATTTGTTCTCTCCTTTTAAAGCATCGGTATAGCCTTTCTGGAAGGCGGCGAAATCTATTTCAATACCAATACTTTCGCCTACGTTAGCGCCCAGCGCATAACTGTCTTTTTCTTTTTGTGTCATAATGGGGGTTTGTTGATTAATTGTTGTTTCAATTGCAGAAGTGGGTGTTACTTCTTTTTTTGCTTTCTTGTTTTGTGCCACTGAGGTAAATGATACCCCAAACAGAATTACACTGATTAAAATAATTACTGAGTTTTTCATAATTTTTCGATTTATTGATTAATAAAATATGGTAACGTTTTGTTGTTGAATTTATTTGAAATAGGGAAAATTCTTTCCGGGATAATATGCTTGACTGCCCAGCAGTTCTTCAATGCGGAGCAGTTGGTTGTATTTTGCAATACGGTCGGTGCGGCTGGCAGAGCCGGTTTTAATTTGTCCGGTGTTCAGTGCCACAGCCAAATCGGCAATAGTAGTATCTTCCGTTTCGCCGGAGCGGTGCGACATCACAGCCGTATATCCGTTACATTTCGCCATATTAACCGCATCAATGGTTTCGGTTAATGTACCGATTTGGTTAACTTTTATCAAAATAGAGTTACAGATTCCTTTGCTAATGCCCTCTGCCAAACGTTGTACATTGGTTACAAACAGGTCATCGCCCACCAATTGAATATCGTTTCCTAATTTGTCGGTCATCAGTTTCCAGCCGTCCCAGTCATCTTCTGCCATACCGTCTTCAATAGAAACAATTGGGTATTTTTTCACCCAATTTGCCCAGTAGTCAACCATTTGTGCCGGTGTTAATTTATCTCCGGTGGATTTATGCAGGTGGTAAACATTTTCTTCGGGTAGAAAATACTCGGAGGAGGCGGGGTCGAGGGCAATACAGATGTCGATTCCGGGTTTGTAGCCTGCTTTTTCAATGGCTTTCAGAATCACTTCAATCGCTTCCTCGTTCGATTTCAGGTTGGGGGCAAAACCACCTTCGTCGCCCACATTGGTGGCATATTTCATACTTTTAAGCACCGATTTCAGACTGTGAAAAGTTTCTGCGCCCATACGAAGTGCTTCCGCGAAAGTTTCTGCGCCCACAGGCATAATCATAAACTCTTGAAAATCAATACAATTATCTGCGTGTGAACCTCCGTTGATGATATTCATCAGCGGAATGGGTAAGGTGTTTGCATTAACGCCGCCCACATAGCGATACAATTCCTGACTGCTTTCCTGTGCTGCTGCTTTTGCCACCGCCAGCGAAACGCCCAAAATGGCATTGGCTCCCAATTTGGCTTTATTTGGCGTTCCGTCAAGTTCAATCATTCGCGCATCAATCTCATTTTGATTGGAAACCATCATTCCTTTCAGTTCGTTTGCCAGGATACCGTTCACATTTCCAACGGCTTTCAGTACGCCTTTGCCCACATATTTTGCTTTGTCGTCATCGCGAAGTTCCACAGCTTCGTGCACGCCGGTAGATGCGCCCGAGGGCACGGCAGCGCGTCCCATAGCACCGGCAGCGGTATATACATCAACTTCCACGGTTGGATTTCCTCTTGAATCCAAAATTTGTCGTCCAAAAATTCCAATAATTTCACTCATATATTTGATTTTTAATGTTTTACGTTTTAGTAATTTGAGGGGCAAATATATATTAATAATTGGAAATGGGAAATTTTATTTCAAAACTTTCTTTATCTTTGCAGCCAGTTCAAAAAGTATAAATCAAAGCAATAAACAAAATGAAAAATGAAAACCACGTAGAATTAGGTTTTGTAATTGACAGATTGACAAACTCAATTCAAAATATTGTTACGGGGGACAGTTTCCCAACTGAATTGTCGTTGCTTACTTTGAAAGATTTACCAAATGTGAGCAAGAAAAAAGGTTGGCTTTTTGACTGGAAAAAAGAATTTGAAGATTTGCAAAAAGAAGTTTATAAATTAACAATTATCAATAATTCTGATGTAATTCAAGGGTTGATTTCTCTTTCACGAGAGTCTGACCATATTTTTATGAATTTATTAGAGAGTGCACCTTTCAACTTAGGAAAAAATAAAATGTATGAAGGAGTAGCAGGAAATTTGGTTGCTCAAGCATGTAAACTCTCTTTTTTACAAGGATTTGAGGGGTTTGTTGCTTTCATTTCTAAAACCGCACTTATTGAACATTATAAAAAGACTTTGGGTGCCACGCTTTTGGGTGGACAAAAAATGATTATTGCTACCCACGCTTCCAAAATATTAGTTGAAAAATATTTTAAATCATAACGTTATGGGATTTATTAAAGAACCTAAAGGAATAGATTTTGTAATAAACAGCGGTACACTTTCCCACTTCGACAGAGAGGAAATTAGCCAATTTATTAAGAAGTACAGGTTAAATGCAACGAATAAAAACGTGAAAAAAACAAAAAGTAAAAAGTACGGCATCACGAGGTAAATTGAGACGACTTATGCGACCTATGATTTTCGCCTAAAAATTATTCTAATTGGAAGTACTAATCTCTCCGTTATAAAATCCAACAACGGTAATCCTTCTTTTGTAATACAAACTTTATCAGAATCAATTTTATAAAACTTAGGAGAAATCTTTTGCAATTTCTGAAGAAAATATTCTCGTTTTTCTGTTCCAAAATGTTCTTCAAAATGTTTCAAATCAATGCCCTCTTTAGTTCGTAATCGCAACAAAACATACTCATTGTATTGATTTTCAGGAGTTAATGTTTCTGTTTCAAAACAAGGCTCGTCATTTTGTATGGCGTTAATATATTGCGACACATTAGCCACATTCCAACTTCGTGTATTTCCTGAATAACTGTGCGCCCCTGCTCCCAAACCCAAATAAGGCGTTCCATTCCAGTAATTTGAATTATGTTTGGAACGATAATCTTTTAACGCAAAATTTGAAACTTCATAATGTTCAAAACCATTCTTTTCCGCCTCTTCCATTAAGACTTTCATCTCTTCCAGCGTTTGTTCCTCATTAATATTCAATGTTTTATGTTGAGAGATTTTTTTGTGTAACAAAGTATTCTCTTCAACGGTTAATGAATAGGCTGATAAATGTTTCACAGGCAGGGAAAAAACCGTTTTCAGTTCATTTTTCCAATCCTGCAAAGAGCGCAAATAGATTCCATAAATAAGGTCAACGGAAATAATGTCAAATCCTGCTTTTCGTGCATTTTCAACCGCATCTAAGGCATTTTGGGCAGAGTGTGTCCTTCCTAAGTACTGCAAAATCTCATCATTAAAAGATTGAATACCAATACTTATTCGGTTAAAACCCATTTTCCGCAATACGGTCAGATACTCCAACGAGCACTGCTCGGGGTTTGCTTCAATTGTAATCTCTGCGTCAACATCCACCTCATAATTTTCATAAATGACGTTTAAAATTTTCTGTAATGAATTGACGGGCAACAGGGTTGGTGTACCACCCCCGAAATAGACTGTAAGAGCGTAAGAGCGTAAGACCGTAAGATTATCTGCTACTAAGGGTGCTTTTTGAAAATAAGGGTTCAAGGAATATCTTTTCTCCTCTTCTCCTTTTCTCCTCTTCTCCTTTTCTCCTCTTCTGCATTCCATCACAACTGCATCCACATATTCCTCCATCTGTTTTTTATTCACGATGGAATAGAAATTGCAATAGATACATTTTTTGTTACAAAAGGGGATATGGATATAGATTCCTGCCATAGTAGTAAAAAAACGAGGCTGTTCTATTTTTATTTGAACAGCCTCGTAAAAATTATGGATTGATTATTGTTATTTTGATACCCTTTCTAACCATTTCAACATTACTAACATGATAAACATAGAAAGAATGCATGCGGCGGCAAATAGTGCCCATGTCATCCAAATCGGAAGAGATTGATAGAAAATAGCGCCAAAAATCAACAGCCCATTACCGATTGCTGTTGCAGATAACCAACCACCTTGCATCAAACCTTGCAAATGCGGAGGAGCAACTTTGGACACAAACGAAATTCCGAGAGGACTGATAAACAACTCCGCAACCGTAAGAATAAAATAGGTTCCTATCAGCAACCATGGCGTAACTAACACATCGGACCTTCCCACAATTTCTGAGAAAAGAGGTAAGTTTGACATTTTACAAACAACAGTCATCAATACAAAGGCTGATGCTGCAATTCCCATACCGATTACGATTTTTTTCGGAGTTGACGGCTCTTTTCCTTTTGCACGAAGCCATCCGAAAATTCCAACAATTATAGGTGTAAGGAATACTACAAGGAATGGGTTAGCCGATTGAAAATGCTCAACAGCAAATGAGTATCCAAATATTGTCAATTCTGTGTAATCTCTTGCAAAGAACGTTAATGTTAAACCGTTTTGGTGAAACGAGAACCAGAAGAAAATTACAACTCCAAATACGGCAAACAAAGCCCAAACACGTTGACGAACCTCTTGAAGTGACATTTCGGAGCCATGAACACCTGATGCAGCTTTAACTTTATCTTTCGGGTCAGGGAATCCCTTTCTGTTAGCCACATAAATAACCACAGAAAGCAACATGGCAACTATTGCTACGCCAAAAGCGTAGTGGAATCCCTTAGTGAAAGCATCCAAATAATTAGTCGCAAAAACTGAAAGTTCTTCAATAGGAATCGCTTGACCGGAAACAGAAGCCCCTTGAGCCAACTCAGCAAATTTTGCAGTATTTTCACCACCCAATGTGCCGCTTAATTGTTGATGGCAGAGAGAGGGAAGACCTGCGTCATAAAGAAATCCTTGAGACTTAAGCCACCATTTGCGGAGAGCCGGAGCAATAAGAGGAGCAAACATCGCACCTACATTGATAAACATATAAAACCACTGGAAACCGGAATCACGCATTTTTGCATATTGCTGATTGTCGTACATTTGTCCTACTACAGCTTGCAGATTTCCTTTGAAAAGCCCGTTACCGAAAGCAATCATGAGTAATGCAAAACAACTGAATATTAGTGCTGTTGTTAGGTTTGAAACAGGTGTTGGTGTAGGAATTGACAACAACAGATATCCACCTGCCATTACGAAAAGCCCTATGAGAATAGTGCCTTTATAGTTACGCGTCTTATCTGCAATTAAACCGCCTGCCAATGCTAAAACGTAGATTAAGGCGTAGAAAATGCCGTAAATTAAACCGGCATTTTTTCCGTCCAATCCAAATTTGGATTGCAGAAATAATACTAAAATTGCCATCATGGTATAGAAGCCGAAGCGTTCTCCCATGTTTGCTAATGCCGCTGCCAGCAGCCCTTTTGGATGATTTTTAAACATAAATTTTTGTTTTTAAGTGAATAAATATTGATTAATTTTGGAATTTTTAAGGTGGAAGATAGAAGTTAAGGAGTTAAAGGAGTTAAGGAGTTAGGAGTTCGATTTTGGCGATTAGGTCGGGTTTTTTAATCATTCCTACGTGTACATCTTTTATTTC
>Ga0209737_10001534_pt1 | contig 16521 bp, 5 predicted proteins | sample TergutCu122P3_FD_187284 | JGI IMG/M metagenome (GOLD analysis project Ga0209737, IMG submission 187284) | Cubitermes ugandensis P3 segment gut microbial communities from Kakamega Forest, Kenya - Cu122 P3 (SPAdes) (version 2) | ecosystem: Host-associated > Arthropoda: Insects > Digestive system >...
TTCACATATGTTTTTCACAGGGCATAACACCGCATGCGGCAGTGATAAAACATATAAGCACTCCTGAAGATGGACATGTAAATGTCCGAAACATGTAGAGGCATTTATTGAGGCATTTATTAAATCATAATAAAATTAGTTGCATCAAGTTGGTACTTCTTTACTTATATATATGATGCACGGTCACACCTATATCAACTATACAGTATCTTTAAATCATAAACACTGTAAACTCTGTAATTTAATGTGCTATGTTACACTCTTGTCAGTATAATGACCCAGTCTTTTGTTCAGCTGGGAGTAACACTACATTTGTGAAAAGTAGTTCTGTATGGAATTTATAGCTGATAACATTCACTTCAAGAAACATGGTCCACCACATGGATTTATTGTAACACTTAAGCATATTCATTGCAGATTGGTAGTTTTATAGTCGTTGCTTCAGCCTAGAATTATGTTGTTAACAGAGAACAAACATGGTATATTATTGCCAGAAACACTTATTGATAGGAACAGAGATTTTGTCCAATCATTTACTATCAAGTACCTGAGATACTGGAAAGATCTTTCCACTGTTCTGTCTGTCAGCTTGGATTTTATCGTCATTAATTTTGTTCTGAAGTTATTTGTTATAATAAATGATGAATGGAAGAGAGAATGTTGTACTGGCAGAATATGCCATACATTTGTAAGAACAGTGTTATATATTCATGATTTAATAATTTTGGTATTGGCAGCAATGCTGATAACTACAAAGTCATGTTGAAATGTCATTAAAAAGTACAACTATATAGTGATATGTGTGTGTACCCATACTGGTGGTTTGTGACAGTAAAATCTGCAGTGTTAAAAATGCTTTTACATAATTGCTGTTAACTGGACAACAATAAATGTGTTGTCATTTTTCTTACAGTTGCATTACAAAAGCCACGCAGTCAGTTACAATGAAACTTGCTTAAGACGACCCCAGTTAAGATATTTTCCTGCCTTTGATGTCATGATAAACAAGTACCCAAGTTCATCCATTTGATTTTCATTACATGTTGCCCTTTAAATACATCCCAACATAAGAAAATTTCCCACCTAAGAGGGATAATCTGAAACAATTTCCACCCTAGTTTCCGTTCTTTCTGTTTCCAAGATAGTGTTGAAATTACACTGTCAGTTCATGTAGGTTAATCTCCACAGTCATTTCTGCTCATGAGTTTCACAGCAGAATGATATGACCTGATGTCACGTGGGTGTTGTATTTCTCCCGTAATGCAAAGACTGCAATCTGTCTATCCCCAGTACTCAGCCTCTGTCACTCTTCCATTATCATTATTGCTACATCAGTCACGTTGCTTCTAGTCATGCTGCTGTGAACACTGTAGAGTGGTGTCACATGTCTGCAAAGTCTCTTTGCTGACATTTCAACATGGCAGTGTAGCACTGAAGGCGGGGCTTGGGCAAAAATGCACTGTTGCCAACTTGAAGATAACTGGTATTGTGCTACATGTAAAACATTTAATAATGTTACTCATATGAAAACTTGAGGCAGACTATGTGACAAACGTGGTGCCCGAGTCCACTTCCGTTTGCAATCAGCCAAGCTGCCTTTCAATTACAGACTCTTCTACAAGTATTCTGATCCTAGCTTTCAGTGACTTCTAGCTGCACACAATGAGAAGTTTTTTATGATTACTCTTAGTGTCATTGAAATCCCACCCCTTGCATGTCCATCACACTTTCTGTTGCACATGTTGCTGCAGACAGATTTGTACTATCCTGTTACAGCACATTGTGATTTTAACTGTTTTGTACTTTAATTGCAGTAATTTGAAGTATTCTGTTTACAAAATTTATATACTTTTACATTTTGTGTTCACATTGTGTACGTGTGCATGGTTTTGTACTGTAGAGTGATTAATTACTGAACACATTACCAATGTGGCTAATACCACTCATAAAAAACTGCCATTATTGTGATCCATGTTTAACATCAGTTGTTGGATACATGAAACATCAAAATCTGTGGATGCATCCCTGTAAGGTGTGAGGAAAATTACATGACAGAGAAGCATGATTTTGAATTTGGAATTTGCTGTGATTGTTCCATTACATTGCTAATAGCGAATTGAATGCTTCAGGAATTGATTTCAAAATTGAATTAACTTTGCCATTAAATTTTTTCATTGAGTTAATAAAACACTTCCTTGAACATGGCTACATCAAAGGCAGGCATACAAGCAAGCCACTCTCAATATCTGAAAAGTTGAACGTATAAACAAATGGGATGGTGATGCAAACGTCCCTCACACCAAACATGCTGAAGAACTAGACATTCCTGTGAGAGAGGTTATTGACAAAGTGCTTGGGTGGTCAGATACAAAGGAAAATGTGTTAAGACTGCTGCAAATTACACAAATTCAGCTCAGCATACAAATGTAAAAATTTCTGAAAACATAAATATAAAGTAGTACATTGCAGTCCTACCCTTTTAAGAGGGTTTCCCTCTCAACAAGTCCAAACTTTTTTTGGCATTTTAAAAAATATCTTAAGCGAGTTTCATTGCTTGTCTGTTTCACTTTTTGAAACATGTAATCTTCAAAGGAAACATAAATGTATGCAGCCAGTCTAAACTGTTTATGCAGATAGAAGGTTAACAATCATAATAAGCCTTGTGAACAATATTTTTCAACATGGTGACAAAAATGAAATGTCCCACTGGCCAGCAAAGATGATTCTGAGGCATGGCCAAGTTTATCTGTTGTGACTGGAAGTTTACGCTACAATATCAAATCTCTTGTCACATCACAAACTTTTATTTGTAGGGACATCAGGGTGATGAGTGGTTGTTTCATTGCACTCACAATTTAAATTAGATGAAAATACTTGTGGTATTCTGTCTAAAGTTTTAAAACATCTCTGCTGTCTAATCTCATATGAAGAAAGATCAATTTTAGAAATGTGTTGTTGGGTGGGAGTGGTTTCTGCCTTGAAGGTGAAGGCTCCATGATCCTTGGAAACACGCGTAACCGCTCACCTGATGACACAGCATCACATCCCAGAAGACTTCGACCATTATTAGAAAGATTGCCCATTTTGGATGGTCATTTTGTTTGAAATTTTTGCTCATGTTTGCAGGTATAACTACTCTCGGGATGATGAAGAAATTTACAAAGAGTTCTTGGAAATTGCTAATGAGTTAATTCCACACATAATGAAAGTTGTGAGCTCAGGACATAGTGCTCATTCTATCCTTAAGGATCCTGAATGCTTTGCACATCTTCTCCGTTTCTATGATGGCATCTGCCAATGGGAAGAGGGAAGCCCTACACCAGTGCTGCATATTGGCTGGGCAAAACCTCTTGTTAACACAATATCCAAGTTTGATGCTGATGTGCGTGCCCAAGTAGTCATAGAATGTCGTGGCGATGACTCCAGTGAGGGATTTGACAGTGCTACTGCTGAGCCTGAAACTGATTTGAAGGATGACATAGAAAATAAAGAGCTACTTGATAGTTTACTCAGAGAGGAACCCAGTTGTGTAGATGAAGATGAAATATGTAATAACAAAAGCAGCAATGGCAAAGGCACAGCTGGCAACACAAAGTACCTGAACAACAAGTATCTCAACAACAATAATTACTGCACAATGAGAGAAGGTGAGTGAGTCAATATTTACAATCAAAGACAACCTGACTGCTCAAGTCATAATAAAACCAACAAGATGCACTAATTTCTCAAATTTATTTTTGGAACAGAACTCCACATGTTTCGGACAGGTTTTCTGTCCATCATCAGGAGTCTAGTACTGCATACACAGCAATAGGTATATGTCATACAGGTTTTGCTGACTGCTTGCTAGTGGGATCCTGCTAGCAAGCAGTCAGCAAAACCTGTATGACATATACCTATTGCTGTGTATGCAGTACTAGACTCCTGATGATGGACAGAAAACCTGCCCGAAACATGTGGAGTTCTATTCCAAAAATAAATTTGAGAAATTAGTGAATCTCGTTGGTTTTATTATAAAAATATATCACGATGCACGGTCCTCTGAATGTCAAATTCTGACTGCTCAAATTTGTGGAATTAATCCTTTAAAGACGAAGCTCAGACTGTTTTATTTAAAGACCCAGTCCGTACCGTGCTGTAAACACTTTTCATCTTAGCTATAAAAACCATTCAGTTTATGGTGTAAGTGGCACAAGTCGCTGTTTGCTCTCAGATAAATACAAAACACATAAATGCAGTGTAGGCAGAGCGTACAATTGTTGAATGTTAAACCTGTTGGTGCATCATGTAACCAGTAGGCTTTTAAAGGTTAAATGTAAGGTAAAGGGAACAGTGAAGTTGTTGCTGTCCATGCATTGAAGGCATTTGGCAATGAAAGTGAACTGTGAATTCTTCACCTTGGTCCAGAATGGAGGTGAGTGGTCATCTTTACTCCTCGAGTACATCACCCCAGGGAAGAAGCCACATTACCCACTGAATGCCAAACTAGGTGAGACCCAAAGATGATCTGGACACTTCAGAGAAGAACAGAATCTCTTGCCTCTGCCGGGAGTCAAACCATGATTCCTTATTCATCCAGCCTGTAGCCTAGTAGCCAAGTCACTATGCTGACTCTGCTGTCCCAGCTCCTGAACCTACAAAATAATCAGTAACCCATCATAATCAAGCACTAATATTCTTAGTGCGGAACTCAAATTTTCTAGGGGCTCAAGTTAAAACATAAGTTTGTTGAATATACAGATGATGATAGTATATGGTAGTTTCTTGGAATTTTGATAGTACATTGAAGCCTCCATTCTGTGCCATTTGTAAAGTGGCACCATCTTGCTACATTATGCTTCATTATACTTCTTTGCAGGAGGTGGTGGTGGTGGTAACAGTACACGTGACATTATACGAAGCCTAGAGTCCAGAGTCATTGGGGAAGATGCAGGAAAACAGAAGTTGCAAGGAGGTGATGATACATTGGCTCCTCACCCAAGCATTGCTGCACTCACAGCTGCATGTGGTGAGAAGATACTTAACCCAGAGTATCTTCTGCAAGGTGGGGGAGAGCCATTTGTTGGAGGGGGGAGCATCATTTCAGAACCTATGGTAGCCACAGCGCTAACATCGAATGGGGTACGTGATCCAGGACCATCAAAACAGAATAATGCAACTCTTGGCAGTGGAGATAACAAGGTTCAAGACCAGTCTGACCTTAAATCTCGGGGGAGACCAAGACTTACATTGCGCAGCCAGAAGATGAAGGGTCTAAAAGATCTGTTATTAGCAGAAAAATTGAACACCCATGCCATTTCACTGCAGCTGACAGCACAGTCCCAAGTTCAGGTTAGTAAGAAGGGTCGAGGCGGTCTGGAACCTGATATAACAGCAATGGGCATGAGAGCAAAACGAGCACGAAGGGACTAGAGGAATTGGATTTTGAGATGGTTCAGTTGATTGTAGCTTATCATGCAGTCCCATCTTGGCTAGAATGAGAATGGGTACAGTTGAAATTTATACTTGTGTGCTTACAAGTGGTGATCATACCAATGTTATGTAACACAATACTTTTATTGTCTGAAGACTGTACGAAATTTTTCTTGTCTGGCTGGTATATATGCTACATATTTAAGTACTGTCACAAGCATGCAGCTTGGGAATTAAGTCATCCAAGTATCTGTGAAATATGCAGCAAATATAAATGACAAAAACTGAGCGATTACATTATTTTTCTGAGTACAGGACACACCCAGATTATATGAAAAATACATGTACCTTCAAACAATGACATGAATGTAGACTTGAGGAACAGTGTGTTGTAACTAAGAAAATCCAGTAACATTTTGTTTCAGGTTACTGAATTTGCAGTGGGCCGGGTAGTGTAGTCGGTATAGCAACTGCCTACGGGCTGGACGGTCCGGGGATCGAATCCCAGTGGGGGCGAGATTTTCCACACCTGTCCAGACTGGCCCTGAGGCCCACCCAGCCTCCTGTACAATGGGTACCAGGTCTTTCCCGGGCATAAGGTGCGGCCGGGGCTTGACACTGACCCCTCACCCCCTTCTAGTGCCGAGGTCAAAAATAGAGTAGAGCTATACCTCTTCTCTCCCTAAGGGCCTTAATGGCCTATGAAAGGGTGAAACCTACCTACTGAATTTGCAAAAGGTTTTACACTGTGATTGTGTGTTTAAGTTATACTTCTTGGTTAGTGATTAGTTTTGTTGACAGAGGTTGGTTACCCACATTTTAGGCATGCTGACAAAGGTACATAAAGCACCTGCTTTCTTTTAGCAAAGCCATTTCATATGACATGCTTGGTACCCAAGGTTATTGTTCAAAGTGTCCTGATTCATCACTTGTGGTTGCACACAAGCATGACTTGTAACAACCGTTACCATTCTGATGGTTATAATGAGAAGGGACTTCAAGATGTGCCAAAGCAGAACCATAGTATGACTCTAATCCAAAGAGTACTATAGAACCTTGCCTAAAATACCATTACAGTATACATATATCCTACTCTTCCTCAGAAAGTCCTAACACTTTATTTTTATCATAGATACTGTAAAAAGAAACTTTTTTCTAGTAAGGAAATGGTAAGAAAGTACAAATCTGATTTTTAAAAAATGAATTCATCAAAAGTATTTACGTATCTATATTTTGTTAACTTAGTGACTGTAATGTAAAAGGCTTGACTTTTTCGTAATTAAATGTGTACATGTAAATTTAACCGGGATGTATGGGTAGATTGTTGGTTTTGATACGTTAATCATGTGTCAGTTTTTGTAAAGTTCCAGTGTCTGTATTTTTAAGCATGTTTTTGTTCCTCCCTTGGAGCTTATTTAATGGTATGATATTAGTTTGAGAATAGTATCCTAAAGTCCTGAAAGGACTTAACTGTTGTTGGTACCAGTTAAATTTACATCTAATGTACAGTGTCATCTTAACCAGTATTACATTTTTGGGGAAGAGTTTATAAAATGTGTTAGGCCATGTTTAAAAACATGTTAATGACTTCACTTGTTGGGCTTGATATTCCAGTCATTGTGTTGCTGGCTAACAGGAAAAAAAAATTCCTAATCTTATAGAAATCTGGACTTCTGTATCCAGAAGACCTAAAAACAGTGGTGATAAAAAAATACCTAAGGAAGGTAATGCATAAAGTTTACTCAGAGTTAAATTACAGTAATGTTTAGCACTTAGAACAGTGTGAAGAAAAGTTTTAACGTAGGTATATGTTCTCTTTTATGGTTATGGTTGTGTTTGCTGCTATTCTGAACACATCAGATGACGCATATGTAGGAACATATGAAATCAGTATCCCCAGAATTTGTACATTCTATGGAATACAAGTTAAGCACATGGACTATTTTATGCTTCAGCACACAATGCAGCACTACTAACTCAGTTACTCCTGTAAATTACTTTCTAAGATGAGTTTAATAAACTCAACCAGCTGTTTAAAACTTGTTGGTATTTGTTATATGATGTAATCATAACAAATAAGGCTTAAAGTGATGTACTCCATAGGTTGTTTCCTGTGACTATCTTTGATAACATTCCAAATAGGCAGTTTTTTTATAATTTCATCATTCCTATGGATTTAAAAATTGTCACATGATAAGATAAATTTTATCAGTATGTAATTTCAATTTGTTTTTTTAACCAGGTGACTGATATTCTAGATTTTTTATCAGTTCAGGTATATTTGCAAATTAAATTATCATTGAAACCATGGTTAAAGATATATTTTTCACCTTTTGTCAGAAAACTGTGGAAGAAGATACATAATACACATATATGTATGAAGCATTTCTGTTCATACCACACAACCAATAGGTTTTTTTAAACATAACTTTCATGGGTGTTGAATTTTATACCTTAATTTTAGGGGGGTGGGGGTTGGAAGTAATGGGACTAAATTTGATTGGATGTCTTATTTGGTAATAGATGTTACAATTCAACTTTAATTTTCTTGAACACAAGAGGGTCTTTCTTCATGAAAGGTCATCATATGAATGCAGTTGCTTACCAGTGTTTGGCACAGGTTGCGTGAACATGTTTGGTAATTGAGGTTTAGATGAATATGTATAAATAATAATTGACACCTCTTGTCAGAAATAATATATGCCTTGACTCAGTATAGTACTGTCTAGGGTGCAAGGAGGTCAGGAATTCTAAACCCAATTTACCTCTAAAATTAATTGTATGAGACGGTCTGTAGCACGGCAGTAGAATGACTTATCTGGAATGACAAGAAAACACTTGCAATGGAATGGGTCAAAGGAAACCAGTAAAACAAGTTCACAAAATGTAATGGTGTAATATGTTTAACACAATCTTGTGAATGCAATTTGTTCTTTATTTGAGCTACACAGACAGCATTAGGAAAAGTAATAAAAGAAATAACAGTCACAAACCATTATATGTCAGATAAAAATTTGTGAAAGCAGTGATTTATAGTACATAGAACAAAACAGAATGTAATAGGCCAGAATATATAAATAATCAGATGTATTGATTGTGTCCAAATCTAACATTAGCTGCATATCAGAAGTTAAGTTTTCATGTATAAATACTACCTTCAGAATGAAATACTGTGTGCAGATATTAATACAAGTAAAGTTTTTTTTTTTTCGAACTTCAGGTTCATGTGACCATGCATCATTAATGTAAGAGAAGAATGAACCAACAGATGACACAAGTATAGATGTTTATTCACAATAGGTTAACTCATCATGTTTCGGGCATCGTTATGCCCATCGTCAGGACTGGCAGGGTCTCTCGACCCTGCCAGTCGAATACCTGCATTCACAAAGTGCGCTCAGCTCGTGTCCTGCATCCACACAACCGCAGCCAGCACATCCAGGCTAACACCAGACGCGGTTTTATACAGTCTGTCTCCTGACGATGGGCATAACGAGCCCGAAACATGTTGAGTTAACCTATTGTGAATAAAAATCTATACTTGTGTCATCTGTTGGTTCTTTCTTCTCTTACTTTTTTCTTTTTCTTTTTCTCCTGTGCATTGATATCAGAGGTGTGAGTGATACCCATTCTGGCAGCTGATCGTTGGTTTTTGACCCTATTGTGACAAGACATTTTGGCTGAATAAGACATTCTGGCTCCTTTGTCTCTGGTCACATTTGAAAGTGTCGGATTTGTTTAATTGTTATGGTTAATAGTAAAGTGTTAGTGGCTTGTAGCTGAAATAACTTTGTATTATTTTAGAATTCCTGCACTTGTCTGTACCTACTATAGGAATCAGACCTAGACTGTTAATGTTATTCTGTGGGCACTTTGCCATATTATTTATTCAGCTGTTCCCAATAACCTGCATTATTAAGTGGTGAGAAATATACCTCATTATTCTCTGTATCCATTTTTATTAAGCTATATTACAGAAGGAGAATGCTTTAAGTATTCCTTTGAGATATAGTCTGTTACTGTGCTTTCTGTTTGGAGATGCATGAGGCATTGGATTGATATTGATGCTATTTGTAAGGTGTAACTATTAGACATAATGATGTCCCAAACAATAGAAAGCAAGAAGTTTGATCTGATTAGCATAGAGTTTTGAACACTGTTGACTGCAATATGTGACTGTTGACATGAATGTTGAGAGAAGCATGTTAAAAAAAACTGTGACGGATTTTTATTTTTTGAAGAATCAAATTAAGGTGAAAACATGTTAAAAATTTGTGTAGGATACGAAAGGGCCATTGAGACTGTGATTTCATGAGTGACTAAAAATAAGAAAATGAAATCAGTATTTTTGTAAGAAAAAAAGTCACTTATGAATTTAAGTAGCTAGTTAAGATTAATTTGTGTAATTCGTTTTTACATCTGCAGTAAAACCTGTTTAATTTGACCATGTCTAGAAGACACATTGTTAGAATGCTCTTTGTAAATTATATGTTGTGGCATAAGTAGAATATAAACTAAGAGGGAAGCATTTACGTATTGGGAAGCATTTACGTATTGGCACAGACTAACACTGTGTTTTTTACATTCATGTTACCATGTATCGTAATAGATTTCTTTTTAAATAACCAACCAGACACACTAATTATCCAAATTTATTCTGTTATAAAACTCTACATGTTTCGGGCATCCTCTCTGCCCATCATCAGGAGTTCTCTACTGTACATTCCGCACTGGTAAGTTTCATGCAGGTTTTGATGACTGTTTCCAAGCAGAGTCAGGATGGAACTCCATCCTGACTCTGCTTGGAAATGGTCATCAAAACCTGCATGAAACTTACCAGTGCGGAATGTACAGTAGAGAACTCCTGATGATGGGCAGAGAGGATGCCCGAAACATGTAGAGTTTTATAACAGAATAAATTTGGATAATTAGTGTATCTGGTTGGTTATTTAAAAAGATTAACACAGTGTTCTTCAGAGACACTGAAATTGTAAAAAGGTACTTAGTTCATAGGCATTCAGCAGTGTAGCTGAGGATTCCCTTCCTCTGAACATAATGCTGGTCACGATGCTTCAAGGCAGTGTGGAGGCATGGTCTTCCAAGATCGAAGTGTCCAGTAAGACATTCTGACCCTTGAAATAAGGCCACTACACTGTCTTGAACTGCTGGGCTTTGATTACCCACTGTCACAGTATTATATCCCAGAAATTACTGGCATAGTTGCAGTGTGATACTACCTACATTTCAGAACCCACCTTGAAAACCCCAGAAATGTGTGTGAAAATGGTTGATTGTATGCTGCTGATTGGCTGTGCAACTGGTCACATGGGTGATGGTATGGCACCTCCTGCTGACAGCTGTGTGATTCCATGGGTGCTGGACACCTGCCATTTGGCTCTGCATGTTATTTCCAACTTGACAACTATGGTCCCTTCATTCTCACCATCTGTGCATGGATGAAATTTCTTGAAACCATACTTCATACATGCTTTGGGTTATTTGGCTTCCGGACGTTGTGCAATGTCACATTCAGACAAGAACAAGCCAGGGGAAATGCATCTGTTCCCTTCTTCAGGTGAAAAGATGGAGAGGCACCTAATAAGATGGATCCAGTTGCTGGACAAATGAAGGTCCTGCACTAACTTGCCACTCTTTCATATGAAATGGGATAGGTCCATATCCCAAAATCTTTTCTCAATACATGACTGTGGACAAGTACAGAAACCTAGTAAACCTAAGTGTCATGTACAAGCATCAGACCTCTTTTAATTCATACACATTACGTAAATGAAAGAATAGAGTTCTTCAGTCTGGACTCATTACCTAAATGCTGGACCTAATGAAAAGTGATCAGTGATTACAGATTTGTATACAGTATTCTGAATCTGTATAATCTGTGAATAGTTTTTATATAACATTAAGCATAAACGTACTTGTATTATGGAGAAGAATATGGAGTTCCCAAAAAGGAACATTTTATTTTAAGAGCTGCAGTACTCTTGCCCGTTCAGGACCAACCTCAAGTATACTGATTTCCTCTTTGTTTTTATCTTTATAACAGTGCTAAATATTTTTTTAATGCCTTCCATACCGCTGTGTTACAAATTAACTTATTAGAAACCGTCAAACATAACAGATATATAGGTCACAGATTACAGGGTGTCCTCTATAAAATGCAACAGGACGACATGTTTCGGTAAACTTAGACCATCATCAGGTCCGTAAGAGCTAAAGCATATAACATTTAACAGAGTATGTCGGAACGCATTGCGTTCTGACATACTCTGTTATATGTTCTATGCTTTAGCTCTTACGGACCTGATGATGGTCTAAGTTGACCGAAACATGTCGTCCTGTTGCATTTTATAGAGGACACCCTGTAATCTGTGACCTATATATCTGTTGTGTTTGACGGATTCTAATACGTTAGTGCTAAATATGCTCATTCTGTATGATCCTTGATGTTTGAACTGTCAAGCCTGTTAAAAGGATGTTAAGTGGAGGAGGTAGTAATCCCTTTTCAAAGTACAGCCATAGAATAACTTGCTAAGAAAATACAATTTGGATGCCAGCACTTTAGAAATGTGGGGTGGAATGGTTAAGGTGTGTGTAAATTAACTGCGCTGCGTCATTGTGCCAGGGTTACAGTGGCAGATAGTTTCAGCGTACTTCCCACCATTAACCCTTAACCTGCCAACGACGACTATAGTCACTCAGCCATTTAATATTATTAAATGGCAACTGAAATTTAGTCCGGTAGCCTAAGGGTTAATACTGAAACATGTCATGCATACAGTACCTTTCAATACTGCAAACTGTTATTATGAGTACATAATATCGGACTGCTGGTTTTCTCAGATTTCTGTTAAGTAACTTATATTCCTGTGAAAAGAAGACTTTGCTGTCAAGTTCAAAATTATGTAGAGATTACATGTGTTACTTTTTTACTTGAACTGTAGACTGACCTTCAGTTGCCAGAAAATTCTAAGTGCTTCTGTTTTTACATCCTTGACACTGAATATCTAACTGAACATTTTAATTTTTTTTAGTTCTTTGGCCCCTATTCTTATAAATTCCCAGTGTGTCTTACAACAGTGACATTCAGTGTTGCAGGGAAATTATATTTTATTAAAGGGAACAATATGCAATGAAATGGCGAGACTAACTCTGCGTTGGTATATATGCATTCAAACTTGGTGAGCCTCAGATGAATCAACTATGTGCTTTTTGTCCTGCTGTTCCATAATTGATGCAACAGTATAAAAACAAACAGATAAAAGGAGTACAGGGTTTTCTTCTTGTCCTGATATCTCAACAGACAAATCCACCCTGTGTTCTGATTGTACTGTATACTCCATTAAGGTGCAGGGCCAGTGTGGAAGTGTACCTGGCAATGTGCTGACATGGAAATAATGTGACATGGTCATAGTGTGTGAGGTCAGATTAATCGAGTTTTACTGCAGTTTAATTTACTAGCCTTATGATTTAGTTGTTATGTAGTCACAGGATGTGACAATGATAAAGTTGTTGTGCTTGAATGTAGCAGCCTGGTGAATGGGGCAATACACAGTGGCTTGTGGTGCACAGTAATCTTATTTGTGGTAAAGTTCTCCTGGGTTTACAGCTGTGAAATGACATCACATGCTTCATTCAGAAATAAAGTGCCTGAATTATAAATCTGTTTGGTCCTTAGGAACTTGGCTGGATGTTATGTACAAAAGTTAGATGTCCAGTTTTGTACAATCTATGTATGGAAGTACAACCATGATTGTATCTTGACACAGAGTTGCTAAAATATTTCCATGCATGGCTTTTTTTTTTTTTTTTTTGACATTTTTTAGCAGAATAACTCTCAAGCTCATGGAAAAATTGTAACTGGATCACAATTTTAGAAAGGTTGCTCAGTAAGACATTTGTCCTATGATAAAAATATGCGTACAAAAGTACATAAAGTTTGCTATGTAGGCATCTTTTATGCTTCACATACATTTTATCACATCTGAGAACTGGATTTTAATGTATCTATCAGGAAACACAAATTCAGCATGCTACATTTTGCAAAATTTTGTGTGTATGTACACCTTAAAATGAAGTGTTGATGTCCATGACATTGGTACGGTTTTATTTTCTTTCATTTTGAACAGTTTCAAGTTGTGACATTTTTTGCCAGTGGTAATGGGGTTAAGATTCTGAGTGCTGAACTTAGTTGTTAGAAGTACTTTTTCAGAATGCTCATGTTGTGTAGTAGGAAAAGGAGGTAGTCCGCTCCATGTAGATACTTTGTCTATGTAATTTGACCCTGTATGTCATGGATAGTTTATGACTTACACCATCGAAGTATCACTGAACCACACACTTAGGACTTGCCTAATAAATAGGCACAGTTTTCTGAATGTAGCAATATTGATGTTCTTTAAGGAGTGAAATTTACAGTTGTTGTTTTTTCTTATTTCAGGTAGTGGTACATTACACAGAGTGGCCCAAAAGTATGTATGTGTTTGGCAGTTCATTTATACTCCACACAAAACACAGAATCATGAGACAGTTAATTCTCATTGTTTCATGATTTCCAACAATTTTTCCACCCACCTCAGCTGGTAATCAGATTACCAGCAATTATCTGCCATAAAGAAAAACAAAATGCAATAGAAGGAACATAAGTAACTGTATACCTATTTTTGTCCCACTCTGTACTACAATAGATTCTAGTCCCAATACATCATATTTTTCAGTCCAATAAAATATGATAAAACTACATTATCACTAAAGCGTAATTGCAACAATTAAAAATAGCTTAAATTTAATGTTGATATTCCCTACCAAACTACAAAATGAACATTAGGTTTCTGGTGACTTGGAATTCATCTTTAGCAATTAATTCTGCAATCTCTGGCTGTTAAAAAGCTACTGGTTTAGCTACCAAAAAGTCATCAGCTGTCTAAGAGTTCATTATTATGACGTGTATTAACAAAACTGGCTCTCTTTATTAACTATGTAATATGTATATTTGTAGAGCCCACAATAGCGAGAGATTTGTTTTTCATTTGCTGATGAATGTTCATTGAACAGTATACATTATACTTAGTTTAAAAAGAGGAACTTTAAAAGAATCGCTTCATAGTACATACCAATGTTCAATTTTCCTCACAATAGTGAACCAGTGACTGGATGTAAACTTATTCAAATGAACACTTCAGTTCAGTTTTAATTTTATGAACTTCTGTAAGAAGTAAATGTTTATAACTAATACTTACTTTGTTTCATTTATAAGATCCTAATTCCTGCCAGAATTTATTAACGGTACTGAGCTAGGCAAACTTCAGAACAGATGCACCATCCACTGTTTACGTTCTGAAATTTCATATGTCTCTGAAAATAATAAACATTTGTAATGATGGTTATTTTAAGTTTTGTGTAAAATAACTTGGTCATCGCTGTACCAACTACATACAACCATTAGAGTCACTGTGCTTTTGTATGATCTACACAAATTTTTTTTGCCCATTTAAGCAGAAAAACTCAGGTTTGTCAAAATTAACTTCAAATCACTAATGTGACAGGATTAATGCAGGAATGGAGATTACCAGAATGCAAAATGATGAGTGTTTCAGAGTTATGAGCCATGAAAGCAGAAATGCCATTACTGATTAAATGTTTTATATCAGGATGATTTTCCATACACAGATCATAAATAAAATTTTATAAACATACGGTTATTCCAGCCATTGTGCATCGTGGCAAAACTGCACAATTAACAGAAAAGACAAATAGAAAACTGATTATATTTATGAAAATTTTACAGTCAACAGAGTAAAACACTCGCAGGCCATATGAGATGCAAAACATCCGTAAATTATGTAACAAAAAACAACAAATGCACACTTTTCAAATTAATGTTTTAATTCAGTTCTTGTTTCATGTTTCGAACATCATGTGTTCATCATCAGGAAGACCATTTGTACATGCAGCTTTTTATGGTATGTTTTTCATACATTTGTGTAAGCAGTCTAGCAGATGGATGTGCTCGTTCCTGCCACCTGCTAGACTGCTTACATAAATGTATGAAAAACATACCATAAAAAACTGCATGTACAAATGATCTTTGATGATGAACACATGATGTTCGAAACACATAGAAGATGCCGAGAACTGAATTAAAACATTAATTTAAGAAGTGTGCATTTGTTTGTTTACATTACATAATTGTGTCAATGCACAGTACAAAAAACATAAAATCTGTAAGTTTATTATTAATTTACGTAAAGATGCTGTCAGTAGCTCAGGCAGTGTGGCAGCAAATGGACAGTGGAACTGAACTGGTCAGGAGATTGTAGAATCATCTGAGGCATCATCCTAGCGTCGGCTTGGGGGAACTAAGGAGCATGGCAGGATATTAAGGCTGAATATTTGTGTTTTGCCTGAGATTTGAATTGAGCATCTCATGAATGGCAATCTGAAGCATTACAACTGCAGCAGTCACACCATTAAGATCTGTAACTGACGAAACATACTCAAACAAAGACTGATGCCAACATACAAGAATTGACGGTGACAAAATCTCCATATGCTGAATGTCCTATAATCCTTTACATGACAGAGATGCAGGTAGAAGATGGGGAGACAGGTTTTTGGCATATACCACAGGTGAAGTACAATTGCAACTTAATTTTTACACTTGTAGATTTACTGTTCAGCTTAATGTAGTCCCTTTCGCTATCAATGTTGTAGAATAAAAATATACTTGACAATAAAACAGCTGCTGAAAATATGAGAGTATTCACATTAAAATTTAAAACTGCATTCTTACTCTCAGACTTCAGGCATCAACACTACCTTAAAATTCTGTGTAAGTACTTGTGGCATCCATTATTGTCAGTACTACCGATCACATTGTATACAAATACTTTGGATGACATGGCATGGTATAACATGAACAAAGTAAAACACTTGGCAATTGCTGTTTTTACGAGAGTCGTACCGAAAGTCATAAGCAACTTTTTTTTTGCATGCGAACTGGGAACAGCAGACGAAGGAGAGTACGGTGGTAGATGGAACCAGCTGTTGTGTTATCCTTGAGTGTCTTGTGACATCAATAGCTTGCATCACGTG
>Ga0209737_10001535_pt1 | contig 16482 bp, 17 predicted proteins | sample TergutCu122P3_FD_187284 | JGI IMG/M metagenome (GOLD analysis project Ga0209737, IMG submission 187284) | Cubitermes ugandensis P3 segment gut microbial communities from Kakamega Forest, Kenya - Cu122 P3 (SPAdes) (version 2) | ecosystem: Host-associated > Arthropoda: Insects > Digestive system...
TTCTTCTTTCTTCATTGTCTCATCCATTTGCATCCCATCCATCCTTTTTAACTTTCTCTTGTTTACTTATCAGTATCATCTTTTCCTTTGTTGTCGTCCTTTTTCTTCTTTTTCTTTTTATCGGAAATGTCTTCGTCCGAAGCTACTCTTTCCTGTTTCTTCAATGCCTCTTCCTCGTATTTCGATACCTCGTCCAGGTCCGGCTGCATTATCACCTTGCTGATGCCGGACGGAGGTCTTGTTACGCCGATGAGGTGGTCGGCTGTTGCCAATGTCACTTTTCTTAATGAAACTTGAATGAACTGTGCCCTGCCGGAGCTTGCTTTTATCCTCTTCGCAACCATCTCCGCGTTCACGGAATCGAGATACATATCGACCTCGTCAAGAACATAGAACGGCGACGGTTGGTACTCTTGGATAGCAAAAATGAAAGCCAACGCGGTCAAAGATTTCTCTCCTCCGGAAAGGGCTTCCAGCCTTAGGAGCTTTCCGTTCTTCGGTTTTGCGTTTATTGTCAGGCCGCCTAGGAACGGGTCGTCGCCGTTCTCTAATCCCATATATGCCTCTCCGCCTCCGGAAAGCTGCTCGTAGATCACTTTGAAGTTCTTGTTCACCGCGTCGTACGACTGCATGAACAGCACTTTCTTCTGAGAGTTGAGAGAGTCGGCAAGGTTGTTTAGATCTTTGATCTGGCTATTCAATTTTTTAACGTCTTCCATCAGGCCGTCGTATCTTGTCTTACGCTCATCGTAATCCTCTATCGCACGGAGGTTTACGTTGCCTATCTTTGAAAGGATGTTCTCGCACGATCTTATTGTGCGCTTGATCTCTTCCTCGGAGGGAATCGGCATTTCGACCTCGACCTTTATCTCAGCTATTTCAGCTTTGATCTGATCAAGATTCGATCTGATGACAAGGATCTGTGCTTCGCTGGAGGACCTCATTCCATCCTTGACCTCTATCTTTCCTTGGATCGCGTCCTTCTCGCCGGTCAGCCTGAATCCTTTTTCGACGAGTGCGTCCTTCTCATCCCTGAGCCCTTCGATGCCCGCTTCCATCTCCTTCTCGATCTTCCTCAGAGCATCTATCTCGATCGTCACCTTAGCTATCTCTTTCTCGTACGATGCTATGTCAGCTTTACTTTCTTTGATCTTCTTCTCGACTGCCCTGACCTGGGTTTCGAGGGATCCCTTCTGTTTGTTCAGTCCCGCTATCTCTGTTTCCAGTGAAACTTTCTGCGAGCGCAGCTCTGCGGCATCGTTCGAATACTTGTAAACATCGTCCCTTACTTTCTGTATCCTTTCCTGCATCTCTGCGGGAGCGATTGCCGCTATTCTTTCTCTGACTGCTGTTCTTTCATCCTTTATCGCAGTCAATTCTGTTGTTGACTTCTTGAGTTCGGTCTTCAGGACAGACCTTTGTTTCTCCGCCGCTTCCAGCTCTTTGTTCTTGGCTGCAAGCTCGTCGATGATCATTTGCCTGGTTCTCTTCAGTTCGGATATCTTTCCGGTGAGCTGACCTATCTGGGTCTGCGCGCCCAAGCCTGCGCTGGAGATCTTTCTCATCTCATCATCCATCGCCCGGATGCCGTCCCTGATCTCTTTCAGCTTTGCTCTTAATTTATCAAGCGATTCATTTGCGGCACGAAGCTTTGCTGTCACCTCGTCAAGTTTCGATTCGGACGCCGCACCGAATTTCAATACGTTCTGGGGGCTGAGCGTTCCTCCGGTCATTGCCCCGGATGCTTCTATGAGCTCCCCGCTCTTTGTAACGAGTCTGATCCCGCCCATGAGCGCCCTTGCTTCCGATATTGTGCTTACAACAAGCGTATCCTGGAAAACATACCAGAACACATTCGCATATTTTTCTTCGTAGTCGATAAGATCTGTAGCGTAACCTTCGGTCTTTTTTACTGCCATAATGGCTTGCGCCCTGGGTTTGCCGCTTATCATCTTGTTCAGGGGAAGGAACGTCACTCTTCCGAGTTTCTCTCTCTTTAGGAACGAGATGCAATCCGAAGCGACCTGATCGTCCGAAACGACGATCGCTTTCATTTTTCCTCCGGCTGCTACTGATAATGCTGTCTCATACCCGGGCTGAACTGTAGCAAGCTCCTGTACCGTGCCGTGAATGCCCGTTGCCATGTTCTTGTTCCTCAGCTCGAGGATGGCGTCCACCGCCTCGTCTCCCTTGTTCATCCTGTTGGTGACCTTCTTTTCTGCAGCAAGTTCATTATATTCCGTGTCCAATCTTCTGATGGCTTCCTTGAGCTCGCCTTCTTGCTTCTCCAACTCGGCCTCTTTCCTTTTCGCTTCGAGAATCTTCTTGGATATTTCCTCGGCGTTGCCCGATGGGCCCGCCTCTTGCTTTACGTTTTTCAGATTCCATTCAGCATCCTTGATATCAAAGTCTGCGGACTGCAGCCTTTCTTCCAATGTTGTCTTGGACCTTTTGAGTTCTTCTCCCACCGTTTCCGCTTTAGCGACGGCGATCCCTGCCTCGTGTTCCTCGGCCTCTTTTGTATCGATCAGCGCTTCCAATTCGTTCAGACGGTTTTGCAGCTTTGTGTGCTCTCCGCCGTGTTTCGACATCTCCTCGCTGATCTTTGTGTCCTCTGCCTTAGCGGCCGCAAGTTTCTTCTCGCATGTATCCAACTGAGCGGAGACACCGGCAAGAGTTGTTGACAGTTCCTTCTCTTCCGCAGCGATAGTTTTGATGGCATCCTGAATTTCTCTTTTTGTGGTTTCCTTTTCTTCGATATCCAGCTGGGAGCGCTCTGCTCTGTCTTTCTGAGTGGCCATGTTGATCTTGGCGTTCTCGATCTTGCCTTTGATCTCTTTGTACTCCGGCCCGACGCGGTCTTCGATCTCCTTCTCTTTAGCCCTTACTGCAGCCTCGTTCTCAGCATATTCTTTCTTGAGGGCCTCTTTCCTTTCGTTCAATTTTTGTATCTCGTTTGTTATGGTCGATATCTGATCGGTGAACCCATCGAGTTTGGCCTCTTCGATCTGCAGCTGTCTGTGAACGGATTGGGCTCTTGCCATTTCCAGAAGGTTCTGCGCCTGGATGTATTTCTTAGCGTCTTCCTTGTCCTTTTCAAGCTTGTCGATCTGTTTTTCCAGCTCCTCGACCACGATCTTGATCCTCTCAAGATTTAGCTCGGCTTCCTGACGCTCTTCTTTTGCCTTTTCTATATCGGAATCGTAGCTTGCGATCCCGGAGATGGAATCGATAACTCTTCTTCTTTCCATGTTGCCCATTTGTACAATTCGAATAACATCGCCCTGCTGGACCATGTTGTAGCCGTCGGCGCTTATCCTTGCTTTTGTAAGAAGGCTGTCGAACTCGGTGAGCGAGGATTTTCTGTCGTTAATGTAAAAGTATGAGCTGTAATCGGTTCCGTTGTCTGATATTTTTACGTATCTCGTTAACTTGACGACATCGTCATCCCAGGGCATCATCCTGTCCGCATTGTCGAAAACAAGCGAAACTTTGGTGTATCCCGCCTTTCCTTTGGACTTCCCGCCGTCGAAAATGAGATCGGTGAGCTTTCCTGCCCTGACCGCTTTAGAACTTTTCGGCCCGAGCACAAAGAGGATCGCATCTGAAATGTTCGATTTTCCGGAACCGTTCGGTCCCGTGACTGCCATATACCCTTCCATCAGAGGTATTGTAAGCTTCCCTCCGAATGATTTGAAGTTCTCTAGTTCAATTTGTTTCAAGTACACGTCTTTGACCCCTTTTTCAAAGGGCAAACGCAATCTTTCGACTCCGAATGCATCCCATTTTGTCCGCGAGCGAACAGAGTATAATAACGTATGCGATATATTTAAAAGCAATCTAAAAAAATAGGGTAAAACGCTGGTATTGTGGTCAAACCGTTGGTATAATAGACGGATATTGACGGCGGAAGACCTTATTCAAGCCCACGTAAAAGATCCGGCAATTCCGCTACCGATCCTATCACATACGTGGGTTTTGATTCCATCTCTTCGACATCGGACATCTTCGCCTCGCCCGAAAGCACCAGGATCGAATCTATTCCCGCATTCAATGCCATCCTCATGTCGGTATACAGCCTGTCGCCGATCATTATCATTCTCTCTTTATCAACGCCCATCTCCCCGGCCGCCATCTCCACCATCAGCAGACTGGGCTTGCCTATTATGAGAGGGGACGTTCCCGTTAGATAGGAGAGCATGTGAATGAATTGTCCGATGTCTACATCGTAAGCATCCTCCGTCGGACAGAGGTCGTCCGGATGTGTCGCGATAAGCTCCGCACCGTTCATGATGTGATGATATGCTCTGTTGATCTTGTCGAACGTAATCGTTCTGTCGAAAGTCAAAAGAACAACGTCTGGGTCATTGTCGTTGCTGCTTATTCCAAGGGTTTCTAACTCCTCGGTCACATCGTGGGAAGCGACCACATAGACCTTCTTTCCGGCCCTTCTTTCTCTTATGAATCTTGCCGTCGCGATCGTCGACGAAAGGATGTGCTCCCTATTGATCCTGAACCCCATCGACTTGAGTTTGTTGAAATAATAGTCTATCGTATGGGACGAGTTGTTCGTCAGAAAAACGAAGGGGATCTTTTCTTTTTTTAGGAACTCGACCATTTCTATTGCGCCGGGTATCAGGTTGCCTCCCTTGTAGATGGTACCGTCCATATCTATCATCAGCCCGGAAGGTCTCATGTCATCACTCCAGGTATTCGTCCCTCAGTATCCTCATGGTTGTTCTGAGGGCGTCCCTCGACTCCCTGCTGTAAATGCAGGCTGCAGGGTGATACGTTGGGATGAAGAGAACGTCTTTTCCTAATACCTTGATGGACATCTTCGTGTTGGCGATCGCTGACATCTTCCCCTCATAACCCAGAAGGTCGCGGCATGCAGATTTTCCTAAGCCTATGATCACTTTCCTTCCCGCCAATTCGTGATCCAAGAACGGGCGGCAAGCATCCATTTCTTCCTTCGTCGGGTCCCTGTTCTCGGGCGGGCGGCATTTGACGGTATTGGTTATCATGACCTTTGAACGGTCCACTCCTTCCTCTTCCATTATGGCATCAAGAAGTTTTCCCGACCTTCCCACGAACGGCTTGCCTAAGATATCTTCCCTCTCTCCGGGGGCCTCGCCCACAAAGACGACCGGTGAATTAAGGTCCCCGCTCGGCATGACTATCTTTGTGCGCTGTTCGCAGAGACCGCAAAGTTTACAGTTCGGATCCGGTCTCATTTTTTTCCCTTCACGATCTCCGATCCTTTGATCAGCGAGAATAAAGAAACACCGATCTCTTTCAGGTTCTCGGTACCGCCGCCTTCTCTGTCAACGACTGTTAATACTTGAGTGACGACCGCGCCGTTCTCCCTCAGTACCTTGATCGCACTCACGCTTGACCCGGCTGTGGTGATAACGTCTTCCACCACCAGCACTTTATCGCCTTTCTCCAGGTCGCCTTCTATCAATCCTTTCGTACCGTGGTCCTTCTGCTCTTTCCTCAGCATAACATACGGTATCCCTGTTGCCATGGAGAGCGCCGCTGCGAGAGGGATCGAACCAAGAACTATCCCTGCGATCCTGTCCGGGCGTATGTTCTCTTTTTGCATTTTTTCTGCCATGAGCTGAGACATGATATACAGCACCCTCGGGTTGGTGCTTGCTTTTTTTATGTTGATATAATAATCGCTCTTAGCTCCGGATGCGAGAGTGAAGTCTCCGAATTGAAGCGCCCCGCATTCCTCAAGTGCTCTTGAAATCTCGCTCATCTTCTCACCATGGTTCTTTCTTGAAACCGTACTTGTACCCTATAATATTAACGCCTCTGTGTATCACGAACATCATTGCTAGTATGAATATCAATGCGGCAATATGCCATCCTTCTATGAACATGGAATATACCCAGTGAGGGAAGAATACCGCCGTCACAACGAATGCCCCGAAAACAAAATCATATTGATCCAGCACCGGTGCTTTCTGGCCTCTCTGCATCCCCAATCTCCTTTTTATGAACGCCCCCATCAGGTCTCCCAACACCGCCCCGAAAGCAAGGCAGAACAATATTCCCACATTTGACCAGAACGGCCCGAATCCCCAGAAGTCCTCTGAACGAAAAACAGCAGCGATCCCTATCAGGATCAGTCCGATGAGTACGCCGGCGAAACCTCCCGCGAAGAGGCCTCTCCATGACTTGCCGTCCCCGAATATCCTCTTCCCTCTCCAGGATCTTCCGAAGTCGATCTTCGTTCCTCCGCCCAGCGCAGCGGCTGCGGAATTGGGGAGCATTGCTGGTATGAACAGCCACAACCCATTGAGCATGATCAGAATGACTTCGACAAAATCCATTTTTTCTCGGACGCTGATTGCGGATTGACCGTATAAGCTTTAGGTGGAACATTTTAAAGCAAGACCCTCGGATTCCAGTTGAATTTCACAATAATTTTCCGTACAAATATTTTTGTATGTCTTTGTCATACAGTTATCTATGGTATATTCAATTAGATTTTCGCCCGAAGAGCAAATGCTCATTGAACAATATGCATCGATAAGAGGCTCTACTATTTCCGATGTCATTCGCAAAGCGACGATGGAAATGATAGAAGATGAGCTTGACATAGAGATATGCCTCAAGGCTCTGAAAAACTATGAAAAGGATCCGAAGACTTATTCTCATGAAGAAATAAAGAAAGAGTTGGGCCTACTTTGACGTATGAGATTGTTTATACAAAGGATGCCCGCAAGTCCTTGAATAAAATGGATGCGGCGACATCTGGGGCGATCGTGTCATGGATTGATAAAAACCTTATTGGAACAGACGATCCACGCAGAATGGGCAAGGCTTTGACAGGGAAACTGGCAGGAGTGTGGAGGTATCGAGTTGGAGATTTCAGAATATTCGCAAAGATCGAGGACGAAAGACTCATCATTTTGATACTGGACGTCCGGAACAGAAGAAGAGCGTACCGCTGACGGGCACACACGGTTTTTTCAGGAAAGTAATTAACCTTTTTTGCATATGCTGAGAACATGTTGATCTTGGACAGCTCGGCTCTTTTTTCCATGGAAGGATTGCCGGACGAGGATTTTCTTTGCCCTCCGGGGGTCGTTGACGAGCTTGCCAAATATGATGATAAGCGGCTTGATCTTTGGGGGGATATGCTCAGGACCTCGGACTCCACCAAAGCATCAATAGAAAAAGTGACCGATATAGCCAGGAAGAGCGGCGACCTCGGAAAGCTGTCTCCCGTTGATATCACAGTCTTGGCGCTTGCTGTGGACACAGGAGGCACGATACTGACGGACGATTACTCGATACAGAATGTATCGAAGATCATGGGCATCCCTTTCAAACCTGTCGGCATCGCAGCAATAAAGAAAGTAGAAAAATGGAACTACAAATGCATCGGGTGCGGCAAGTGGTTCAAAGAAAAAGCTGATGAATGTCCGATATGCGGTTCCGGAATGAAAGCCCACAGAAAGAAATGATCACGGGAATATGCGCTTGCATCTGATGAGGTTGCCCATGCGCCTTGTTCCCAAAAGGCTCATGCATAATGCTGTTCTTTTATCGGAAGTGAAAGCCAATCTGTCAGCAAGCCTTTTGTTGCTCGCCGCGATCTTCAAAGGCTTGAATATCCTCATGCATTCATCCTGATAATCCGTCAGGCTCCGTGATCTGAAAATGAAATCCGCGGCGACCTCTCCGCACACCCTGCCCGCTATAAGAGCAAGGGGAAGCCCTCCGCCGTTCACGGGAATGACCTGGCCCGCTGCGTCGCCTACGATCATCCCGTTCTCCTCCTTCTTCACCAGCTGAGGAAGCATCCCTTCGCTCGGAACGTATTTGCCTTCGAGCTTTGTTAATATCTCGAAGTCATGCTTTTTTCTGAACTTTTCAAAGTATTCGCTTGGGGTCCCTCCCGCAAACTTCGGCGAAAGACCTACGCCCACGTTCGCCTGCCCTTTCTTCGGTATGATCCAACTGTATGCGCCCGGGGCTACGCCTCCGAAGAACATCTGAACGTACGGCTCAAAATCACCTTTCGCTTGCGCAGTGACCGCGGGATACGGGTTCTTGTTCTTTTGGAGACCCAATCCCTTCGCGACCCTTGAGCCGGGTCCGTCCGCGCCGATGATCACCTTATACTGGATCTCACCCAATGATGTTGCGGCGGTCCACAATTCTTTGGTCGTTGGGGGGTTGCGGATGCTTGCGTTAGACTCCATCGCCCTTCTGTAAAAACAATCTGTGATGAGTTCGGCTCCTTCCTTCTCCGCTTCTGCTACGAGGTGTTTATCGAATTTGTCCCGATCTGTTGTATAACCTGTGAAATCGATCAGACGTTCCTTCCCTTTCGGGTCGATGAGTTTGATGCCTTTTATCTCTCTTGATCTGAGGTGTCTGGGTATATCAAATAACGAAGAAATATCACCGGCGTTCGGGAACATATTGATGATCTCTTCGTCCGACGGCATCATCTCTCCGCACCTGACTGGAACACCCACCTCCGGCCTCCTTTCAATGATAGTGACCTTGGCGCCTTTCTGAGCCGCATATTTCGCTGCGGTAGCTCCGGCGGGTCCCGCCCCGACAACAAGAATGTCCGTCTTTATGGGGTCGGACATCCGATCACCTGTTGCGTTGCACAAAATAATTCGAAAGGCCGATCATGGACCTTTTGTAAACAGAATCGTCAAGCACGTCCAAGTAAGGGTGGGACGCCAGTGCGATCTTCTTTGCTTTCTCGGAACACCTTTGGATCGCGTCGGTCTTTTTGATCAGCGTGATCGCTTCCCCCACTTCTTTCCAGCTCAGTTCTTTCTTGCTGAAGAGATCTTTTATCATGCCGCCGTATTCGGGGTCCTGCATTGCGAATATAGTGGGAAGAGTGGGTTTTCCTTCCATGATGTCACTGCCGGTCTTCTTTCCGATGACCTCGTCGGTACCGATGACATCAAGCATGTCGTCAACTATCTGGAACGCCAGACCTGTCTGCAGGGCGAACTCCCCGACCTTTTGGATAGTGTCGCTTCCCGATCCCGAAAGGAATGCTCCGATCTTCGCGCCGCTTTCTATCAGCCTTGCTGTCTTTCCCTCGATGATCTTCATGTAATCCTTCTCGGTCACTCTGATGTTGTGCTCGTACGCCTTCTGGTCGAACTCCCCGGCTGCCATGGCAGCCGATGCACTGACTATGTAATCCACCACCTCCGGGGCCGCTGTGCCGATGAGCCTGTACCCTGTGGCAAAAAGAAAATCTCCCGCGACGATGGATTTTCCGATAGAATATTTCTTGTAAGCGGCCTGAGCTCCTCTCCTGAGCTCGCCGTGGTCGTTGATATCGTCGTGGATGAGCGTGGCGTTATGAATGATCTCGATCGCTGTAGCGAGATTGATCGCTTTTTTTATGTCCTTCCCCCCGCATGCGCGGTATGACAAAAGACACATGGAAGGCCTTATCCTCTTGCCGTTGGAACTGAGCACATAATCGCAGATCTCAGTGAGCTCCTGATTTTTCGACCTTACCGAACTTGTCATGAGCTTCTCTACTTTTACCAGGTCGCCGGCTATAGAAGCATGCCAAGGTTCATCCATCAAGTTTGTGATGTTAAGAACCTACTTAACTGTTTTCTAAACTATAGATTTATTAGATTACAATAAAGGAAAAAAATTAAAGGGATTGAAAAAAAGTTTCAGAGGCCGAACAACGCGTGTGCCGCATCTGCGCAGAAGTCCATTATCAGCTGGGGGAACAGACCCAGAACGATCACGAACACAACGCAGATCAATATGGCAATGTTGAACGTCATCGGGACCTTGATCTTCTCCTGTGAGTCTCCCTTCTCCACATACATGGTCTTCACGACCCTTGTATAATAGAACAGAGAGATAGCAGAGTTGAGGATCGCAACGAATGCCAACCATATCCACTGGGTGATCACTTCGCCGTCCCATATCGCCGAGGAGAACAGGAACAGTTTGGCCGTGAATCCTCCTAATGGGGGAATGCCCGCCAGAGAGAACAGGAACAGCATCATAGCGAACGCGAGGAACGGAGCCCTCTTCGAGAGACCTCTGTAATCGGAGATCTTCTCTCCTATCCCCACTGTTATCAATGCACCCACTATCAGGAAGGCTCCGCCTTTCATGAACACGTGCACGAACATGAAGAACAGTCCGGATGATAATGCGTACTCGGACATCACCGCCAACACGATCAAAATGTAACCGGCCTGTGCGATGCTCGAATAAGCTAACATCCTCTTGATGTTGTTCTGCGATATGGCGACCACGTTACCGACGGTCATTGTTATTGCCGCTATGATAGCGAACACATACTGCACTTCGACCATTCCGAATGACGCCGATGCACTCGCTGCGACGAAGATCACAAGGAAGATCTTGAAGAACGCAACGAAACCTACCTTCTTTGAACCTGTTCCCAGGAACATCGTCACAGGTGTTGCGGCTCCTTCGTAAACATCCGGTGCCCACGCATGGAACGGTACCGCCGCGACCTTGAATCCAAGGCCCGCGATCAGTGTTATCATGGCAATGCCGAACGCCCAAGTGAACTCGCTGCCGCCGAGCGCTGCCGCAATGGCAGGAATATTTGTTGTTCCCGCCACACCGTACAGCATCGACAGACCGTATAGCGCAAGCGCAGTTGACAATCCGCCGATGATCACGTACTTGACGGCAGCCTCTGCCGCCCTCGGATCGTTCCTCTTCATCGCAACCAATACGTAAGACGAAATGCTTGCCAATTCGACTCCGAGGAAGATGGTGATCAGATCGTTGCCTGTTGCGACGAACATCATTCCCACCGTTGCTGCAAGCAGCAGCGAGTTGAATGCACCGTAGTGCAGCCTTGTGGTCTCGCTGCTCGATACAGTCACTAATGCAGTAAGAAGTGCGACTATCTGGAACAGCAGTATCATGACCCCTGCGAACGCGTCGTATGTAAACAGCGCATTACTTGGATCAGGATACACACCGACATATCCGTCGGACATCATGAACACGTTGAACAATATCGATATTGTTATTACGGCAAGCATGACGATGGTCACAACATCCTTTTTCTTCAGCAGGAGATAGATCGCAGGCATTACCAGTGCGCCCGCTAACAATATTATCATGGGCGCCAGCGGCGTCAGATCGCCGAATATTGACGTTACTATAGAACTCATTGCCACTTAGATCCCTCCTAGTGATGTACCCAGTTCCATCGCATAATCATAGATGAAACTCAGGGCAAGATCCGGCCAGATACCGAACAGTGCGATCAACGCACATATAGCTCCGAGCGCTACCACTTCCGGTCTGTTCAGGTCATGTATGTGCGACAGATCTATTTTCGTTGTTAATTTTCCGAACATCGTTCTTTGTATGGCCCACAGATAGTAGCCTGCGGTCAACAGCAGAGTGATCAGACAGAACGCAACCAGCCATACCATTCCTATCGATACGGTATATTTGTAGAACGAGAAGATGATGCCGAACTCCGCCCAGAATCCCACGAGACCGGGAAGACCCAGAGATGCCAGGAATCCGAACATCATGAACGCTGCAAGCAACGGAAGCTTTCCCGCAATTCCGCCGAGCAGCGGTATCTCTCTCGTTCCTACACTGTGGCCGGTCGCTCCCGCCACCATGAACAGCACAGCTGAGATCAGACCGTGTGCGAACATCTGGAAGACAGCGAATTGAACACCTGTTCCAGATAAGCATGCCATGCCTATCATCACCATCCCCATGTGGCTGATGGACGAGAATGCGACCATTTTCTTGAGATCTCTTTGAGAGATACAAGCGTACGCGCCGTAGACCATCGCCAGGATACCTATGAATACCATCGTCGACTGCCATGAGAGTGCGCCGTCCGGAAGAACTTCCAGACAAACTCTTATTATTCCGTATGAGCCCATCTTCAGCATGACGCCCGCCAGGAGCACCGACCCTGCGGTCGGGGCTTCGGTGTGTGCATCCGGCAGCCAAGTATGGAACGGTACGATAGGCATCTTGACCGCGAACCCGAAGAACAGCAGACCGAACACCATTGTTTGGAATAACGGACTGAACACGCCCGCAATGCTTGCTTCGGCCACCGCAGCGAACGAGAAGCTCACCGTGCCGCCGTCCGCGGCACCGAATACCAATGCGAATATCCCGATCAGCATTACCAAGCTGGCAACGTGGGTATAGATGAAGAACTTGATCGCGGCGTAGTGCCTCCTGGGTCCTCCGAACCATGATATCAGGAAGTACATCGGTATCAGGGTCACTTCCCACATTATGTAGAACAGGAAGTAATCGCCTGCCAGGTACACACCCATCAGTCCAACTTCCATTGCCAACAGCAACGCAAAGAAGTAATTGGGCCTGTCGCCTTCTCGAATAGAGAACAGCGTCGAGAGGAACACCAATACTCCCGTGAGGAACACCATCAGTATGCTTAGACCATCGACCGAGAGGATGTATGATATTTCCACGCCGTTGGTCTTTATCCATGCAAAGTTCTCGTAGTATACCGAGAGATCGGGAGACAGCAGCAATATCAGGGATAACACCATAGTTATCCCCGAGAACAACAGTGCTGCGTATTTCGCATACTTTTGCCTCTCTCCTCCCATCAGCAGGGTCACTATCGCTCCTACGAGCGGCATGATCAGCAGAAGGGACAGAAGGTAAGGTATCTCGAACACCTTAAGCACCTCCCATGAAGTAGAACAATGCAAGTATGGTCGCAAACAGCAGCACAATTCCGATTATTATTATCGAGGTGTAGTCACGCAGGTTCCCTGTCTGTATCTTTCCGATGGTGTCTCCGCCTCCGGCGACAGCCGACGATAACGCGTTCACGGTACCGTCAACGATCTGCGTATCGACGAAGTCCACTCCTTTGGCGACATCGTCTCCGAGCCTCCAGCCTATCTGGTTGTAAAGCACCGGGAACCACCATCTGTTCCATAACGCTTTGTAAAGGAACGAGTTGCCGTCCTTATTGAATTTGCCTGGGCTGAGGGTATTTAGTCTATACATAGCACGCGCCAGCCAGATCGCCAGCAGCACCAATGCTATGGCAAGATAGGTGTAGATGCTTGTGAACAGGTTAGTGAGCCATTCCACCGCACTGTGTCCGTGCCCGCCCATTTGGAATTGTCCGTAGATTGGGGAGGCGGGATCGTGGTTTATCCCTATCGTGAGGAGATCGCCGAAGCCGAACAGCAAAACAATTCCAAGCCCTGCGGCGAACGGCGTCAGTATCATCAGAGGTATGGTCATTGTCTTTGGAGACTCGCCGTGGCAGTGCTCCGTTCCGTGTCCTTCCTTCCCCATGAAGGTCATGTACCACATGCGGAACATGTAGAAGGCTGTCATGAACGCTGTTACTATAGCTAGAACCCACAGGATCAAGAATATCGTTCCTCCGGATCCGTAGTGTGATGCGTCCATTGCTGTCTCGAGGATCACCTCTTTCGACCAGAATCCGCTGAACAGCGGGAATCCTGCGATCGATAAAGAACCGATTAGCATTGTTAACGATGTTATTTTCATCTTGCTATGCAGGCCGCCCATTTCTCTCATATCTTCCGTATGAGTGGAGTGGATCACCGATCCCGAACCGAGGAAGAGCAGGGCCTTGAAGAACGCATGGTTCACCATGTGCAGGCATCCTGCGGTGAATCCGATGGCTCCCGCGAACTGCATATGGTGGTCACCTGTCTGCAGTCCCAGCGCCAGCAGGTATCCTCCAGCTCCCAGCGTGAGGAACATATATCCCAGCTGCGACAGCGTGGAGTATGCTAGAACTTTCTTTATGTTCATATTATTAAGCGCCATTGTCGCGGCGAAGAACGCCGTTACTCCTCCGATGATCCCGACGAACAACATCACATCAGGGTTTTGAACGAACAACGGGAAGCATCTTGCAACCAGGAACACACCGGCCTTGACCATTGTTGCCGCGTGAATGAGTGCGGAAACGGTCGTCGGGCCGGCCATGGCATCCGGAAGCCAGTCCAGAAGCGGGAACTGTGCGCTCTTTCCTATTACGCCGCCGAATATCAGCAGACATGCGAGAATAAGCGTGTTCGGGTTCGCATCGACCACCTTTTGTATGTTCTCTGTGTTGAACACATCAACATAATCCAAGCTGCCGAACGCATATAGCAGAACGAACAACCCTCCCATGAGGCATACATCTCCGAGCCTTGTGACAAGGAATGCTTTTTTCGCTGCTGACGCAGCTACCTCGGTCGCTTCGTCCCCATTGGGGTGGTTGAAGCTCCAGAATCCTATCAAGAGATAAGAGCATAATCCCATTATCTCCCAGAACACGAACATCTGCAGGAAGTTGCTTGAGACCGCAAGTCCCAGCATTCCCACAAGGAAGAGCGAGACCTCGGCGTAATATCTTCTCTTCTTTACGCCTTCGCCGTGCATGTATCCCAACGAATAGACGAATATCAGCGTTGAGATGAACGAGGCGAACATCATCACCAGACATGAAAGACTGTCGATGTAGTATCCGGCCCTCAGCTCAAAGTCGCCTATGGCGAACCATCTGATGTCGTTCGTCACATAGCCAAATTCGTAGTATGCCTGTGATGTGAAGAATTCGACTGATATGAGAACAGAAAGCACTGCTGCGAACGCCGCGCCGAATACCACCAACGGGCCTCCTCCTTCGGGGAGCTTCTTTCCGAAGAACCCGACTATGAGGAAACATATCAACGGTACGAGGGGGACCAACCAAGTGTACTCTACGAACATCTTACCACCTCATAGACATTAGGTTGTCAGCCTCGATCGTGTGCTTCTGTTTGTATACGTTGAGCAATATCGCTATTCCCACAGCTACTTCAGCCGCGGCGACGGATATCGACATGATAACGAAAACTTGTCCAATCGCATCTCCGTAGAAAGCGGCGAACACAATGAAATTGATGTTCGCTGCGTTGAGCATTAGTTCTATACACATCAGGATGACGATCGTGTTGTTCTTTGCTATCACGCCGTACGCTCCGATGGCGAAGAGGGCTGCAGCGAATATCAGATAAGCTTCAATCGGTATCATCGCTTTCCACCTCCTCTCTTGCTATGCAGACACCGCCGATCATGGCACCGAACATCAGTATCGCCAGGATCAGCAGCAACGGACCGTACTTAACGAACATCACATAGTTGAGTGACTCCTCGTTCACGTTGCCGTCTTCGTCGTATATCGTGTATTCTACTTTTTGCGGGGAATCATTTTCGAAATGATCTCCCCAATTGGATGCCGCCACCGCTGCAACAAGCACGGTCAGCAGCATAGCTGACGCAAGAATAGCGACCAGGATCTTCTTATTCATCATGATCACCTTCCGCACGCATTATGTATCTTCTGGTCAGCATGATGCTGAATGCGAACAGTATGGTTATCGCACCTACGTACACCAGCACCTGGATCACACCTATGAACTCCGATTCCAGGAAGAAGTACGTGACGGCAACGCAGACGAACACAAGGGCAAGGTAGAACGCACTGTGAACGACCTCTTTCGCGGTCACAACGTATAGTGCGGCAACTATGCCCAATATTGCAAGTCCGATGAATGCCACCAGATCCGCGTTCGTCCACAGATATCCCATCGCATCGGCGAACCAGGACCACATCCCATTCAGGATTTCCATTATTCCCATTATAGCACCTCTTTGATGTAGAGGGCGTCCTTGGGACAATCCTCCACGCAATTCTCACAGCATATGCAGGTATCGTTGTTCACTTCCGGATAGAGTATCGGCCTGCCTTTCTCGTTCACTCCGTGCTCGACCATCTTGATGGCATTCACGGGGCACGCCTTCTCGCACCTCTTGCAGCTTATGCATTTAGATTCGATGAGTACGGGCCTGTCGATCTTGAACGGCGACACCCTCCTTTCGGGGTTCCCGTTCGCTATGTCGGACATCAGAGTTTGCTCGATATGGATCTCCATCTTCGCGGTCGGGTTGTATGCGAGCCTCTTCGGTCCGTATATCAGATCCTCTCTCGTGTACTCAGCCAACTCGAATTCTGGAGTTACCGTCATCGCGTCGATCGGACAGTATTCGGCACAGTATCCGCACATGGCGCATCTTCCGACGTTGATCTGCGGCCTCTTGACCTTCTGTCCGGTGCTGTCCTCTGTGTCTACGAGTTTTATACAAGAGGTGGGGCACATCTTGACGCACATCCCGCATGCGACGCACTTGTCGAACCTGAGTCCGGGGCGTCCGCGGTAGTTCTCCGGCATCCACATCTTCTCATATGGATACAGTATCGTTACAGGCCTGTGGAGTATCGTTTTACCGAAAAGCCTGAGGGCTTTGTAGATAGGCATCATTACCCAGAGGGTCTTTGCCGGATTCCTTGGGTACTTTGTTCCCAAGTATACTTTTGCCATCAGAACACACCTCCGACCTTAAGGAGCAGCACGACCATTAAGTTCAGAATGGACA
>Ga0209737_10001536_pt1 | contig 16481 bp, 13 predicted proteins | sample TergutCu122P3_FD_187284 | JGI IMG/M metagenome (GOLD analysis project Ga0209737, IMG submission 187284) | Cubitermes ugandensis P3 segment gut microbial communities from Kakamega Forest, Kenya - Cu122 P3 (SPAdes) (version 2) | ecosystem: Host-associated > Arthropoda: Insects > Digestive system...
CTGTCCGACTTGAAGGGCAGAGTCTTTGGCTAACCCAGGAGCAGATGGCCGAACTGTTTGGCCGGGAGCGTTCGGTAATTACCAAGCACCTCAAGAATGTTTTTCGGGAGGGAGAGCTTGAGGAACGTTCAGTATGTGCAAATTTTGCACATACTGCCGGGGACGGAAAGACTTATCAAACGCAACACTACAACCTCGACGCCATCATTTCTGTCGGCTATCGCGTCAACTCCAAACGCGGCACGCAATTTCGCCAATGGGCAACAGGAGTCCTTCGAGACCACTTGATGCAAGGGTGGACGCTTGACCGTGACCGCTTCAAGCGCAACGCCGCTGAACTGGAGGCGGCGTTGTCGCTCGTCAGGAAGACAGCGCAATCACCCGACCTGATAATTGAAACCGGTAGAGGTTTAGTCGAGATTGTCAGCCGTTACACCCAGACCTTCTTGCTATTGCAACGCTATGATGAAGGAACATTAACCGATCCCGGTGGGACGATGGGCGGCGTGCTGCCGTCTCTCGACTCCGTGCGGCGTTCCATTGCTGGATTGAAAGCTGACCTTATGTTGCGTGGTGAAGCCAGCGAGCTTTTTGGGCTTGAACGTGATTGTGCGCTCGAAGCCATTCTCGGCAATCTCGATCAATCCGTGTTCGGCGAACCGGCCTACCCGACGATTGAACGCAAAGCAGCGCATCTATTGTATTTCGTCATCAAAAATCATCCGCTGGCGGATGGCAACAAACGCACCGGCGCTTTCCTGTTCGTCGATTTTCTGAACCGTAACAACGCACTGATGCGGGACGGGCAGCCAGTTATCAACGACATCGGACTCGCGGCATTGGCGCTGCTTATCGCTGAGTCATCACCGACACAAAAGGAAACAATGATCTGCTTGATTGAGAACATGCTGACTGGTGTGCGGTAAGTAGAGATGAACGGACAGCGCATTGGATACGTCCGGGTCAGCACATTCGATCAAAACCCGGAACGGCAGTTAGAGAACATCCAGGTTGACCGAACCTTCACCGACAAGGCATCAGGCAAGGATGTCAAGCGTCCGCAGTTGGAGGCGCTAATGGGATTTGCCCGCGTCGGCGACACCTTGGTGGTGCATAGCATGGATCGGCTGGCGCGTAACCTCGATGATTTGCGCCGTATCGTGCAAACGCTGACTCAACGCGGGGTGCATGTCGAATTCGTCAAGGAGCATCTATGTTTCACCGGAGAGGACTCGCCGATGGCAAACCTGATGCTGTCTGTCATGGGTGCGTTCGCCGAGTTCGAGCGTTCCTTGATCCGGGAACGCCAGCGCGAAGGCATCGACTTGGCGAAACAGCGTGGCGCTTATCGTGGCCGTAAGAAATCGCTCTCCGATTCCGAAATTGCAAGGCTGCGACAACGAGTTGTTGCCGGCGAAAAGAAAGCAATGCTTGCCCGCGAATTCGGCATCAGCCGTGAAACGCTATATCAATATCTGAGAGCGCCAGAGTAACGTACGATGACTGCCAAGAGCGAGCGGCTGACTGTCCTTTCGGACGCCGAGCAGGAGGCCCTGTACGGCCTGCCGGACTTCGATGATGCGCAGTGGCTGGAAAACAAAACAAACGGTACGAACAAACGCGAACAAACGGCAACAAACAACAAACGGTAACAACAAACATTCCATGGATGTGAACAGGGGCAGTCCTATGTCTTTTGCTTATCGTAGCGCCATGATGGTCAGACCACGATTGTGCCCAATACAACCGTCGGATTACGTCGCTTCGCGACTTATCCAATCTACATCCGAGCTATGTTTGTTGTTTGTCATAATGCCCATGTACTCCCTTAATATTGATCGATACTACCTGCCATTGCTCATCCTGCCATTCGAGCGACGCTGTATAAATCACTCTTATCACCATATCCCGTCGTGCTCGTTGATGTATCAGCAATAGCTTATTGTTACAATAGATTAGACTCCAAGGGGAAATATAGGCCTTACCTTCATATATAAATGGTTTTGCTCTTTCCATTTCCCTAATAATATGTGCATAATCTTGTGGCGGCTGCTTCTTCTTCTTCAAAGCTTCCAGCAGTTTTTGCCTGATCGTTTCAAGCGTTTCGAGCGTGAAACAAAGATCGCCTTCCGGCGTCGAGATCGTGACGGATTCGTTCATACTGTCCATAATGGCATTTTCCTCTGCCTGAGTTGTAGTTGCCAGCAGAAAACAGCCTGCGGCCAGGGTAATAACGGTCAAAACAGCGCGAAAATATGGATAGAGTCGCATATCAGTCTATTTGGTTTTGCTCCCGAGCAGTTCCAGGCGTTCTGCAAGTATTCTGCGTCGTACATGCGCTGCATTATCGGGCCTGCCTTCTCTCTCTTGGATATCTGCCGCAATGAGTTTCATGTCGGAATCATCAATAGTGTCAGAGCGAGTATAACGATCACCCAGTTCCGCCAGAGCCTGTTTTAGTAGTTTGTTTGCCGCTTCCCAGTTCTGCGTTGTTATTTTGGCATCGATTTTTTCAAGCTGTGCGCTGATGGTCATGAACAGGTTTTTATCGTTCATGATGGCTTGTTCCTCCGTCTGAGTTGCAGTTGCCATTGGAGGACAGCTTGCGAACAGAGTGATAACAGTCAGGACAACACGAAAGAGAAGCTTTGCCATCAAAAATATGAATACCTCATGCAGAGTTCACGTAAGTCAATTTTCGTCTGAAAATTGATGAAGTTTACCCGGAGGATTTTTGAACGCCGACTGACTGTATTGGATATGGATAATTTCTGTCGGATAGTCCCCTACCACAAAATCCACTGCCTGCTTCCAACTCGGCAATAGCCTCCTTCGTGGTTGCGTTGGGCACCTTCACCTCGAAGGGCAAACGGTGTTCGTCGGCGATGCGCAACATCAGCAGGCGGATGGCATCGGAAATCGACAGCCCCATTGCTTCGAGTGCACTGGCGGCACGCTCCTTGGTGTTGGTGTCGATACGGGCGCGGACGTAGGTATCAGCAGCGGTACTCATGGTGCAGACTCCTTGAACCATTTACATGGTTCTATTGTTGTCACAATAGGACTACATTTCAAGCTTATCTCAACCTATGCGGGTTACGCATGCTATTTGCAACGATTTTACTTGCTTTTGTCATTTTTGTGATACTCTTGGCATTATTGTTCCTGTTTTGCTATCGTCATGTCTCGTCGCCCGCGTGTTGCGCTGCCCAACATTCCCTTGCACCTGATTCAGCGCGGCAACAATCGCCAAGTCTGTTTCATTGCTGACGAGGATTATCGTTTCTACCTGGACTGGCTCGCCGAGTACGCGGTCGAAACAGGTTGCCGCGTTCATGCGTATGTATTGATGACCAATCACGTTCACCTGTTGGTATCGCCGCCGCATGGCGGAGCGGTCGGAAAGATGATGAAGGCGCTCGGGCAGCGGTACGTGCAATACGTGAACCGCAACTATCAGCGTAGTGGCACGTTATGGGAAGGCCGGTATCGTTCTTGCCTGACGCAAACGGAGAGCTACCTTCTGGCCTGCCAGCGGTACATTGAACTGAACCCCGTGCGTGCAGGGATGGTGGCGCATCCTGCGGAGTATCGGTGGTCGAGCTATCGGGCGAATGCTCAGGGGGAAAGCAACAGCCTTATTGTTACACATGAAGTGTATAAGGCGCTTGCTCAGGATGCGGAAAGTCGGCAAGCGGCGTATCGGGAGCTATTCCGTTATGAGCTGGAACCAGGGTTGGTTGATGAAATAAGGAAGGCGACGAACGGAAACTTTGCGCTTGGGAATACGCGATTTGCGGAGCAAGTCGCGGCTGAATTGGGAAGGCGTGTTGTCCGTGGAAAAGCAGGGCGACCGTTCAAAAAGGCAGAGGCGGAATCTGGGCGATTGTTTTAACGGTGGTCGATGGCCAATCGGGTGGCCAATCGGAGGGAAACGAAGAGAAGGAAGAGAAAAGATGAAAAAAACGAAACGGAATGGATTAATCGTAGATTGTGAAAATTATCTTTAAAAACAGTTGGTTAGAGAGTTAGTCGTAGTCTGACCCCGATTGTCCTGTGACCCCGATTGTCCTGACCCCGATTGTCCTGACCCCGATTGTCCCGCTGATTGTCTGCGATTGTTTTTTATTCTGAGTAAGGGATAATTTCATACTCGATTGATTTAGATGCAAAATAAACATCAGACATCCGAAAGTCGTCTACTCCATCAGCTTCATCTGTGAAAGGGCAGAAATCAATATAATTGACACCATCAATTATTTTGTGACATATGCCGCTTGACAAAACCGTGTTCGAATAATTGATTTTCTGTTTTACGCAAAACTCTAATACGCCTTTCATAACAAATCGAACATTAATCCAATTTCCACCCAATTTCTTGCGAGCTGATATTTCCACGCTTACAGAATCAAAGGCTTTGAAGCTCACGCTTCTAATTAACCCATCGTATCCAAGGGAAATTTCTTTCAAAATATCGTCAATCATATTTAGCCTCCTATGGGTGTATGAGGTGATACACCAGGGGGAAGCGCATCCCAGCCCCAACTAGATGGCAATGTCGAATGCGGGTGATGAGGGTTACCAGCACCATGCCCTGAGGCAGGATTCCCAGGCACAGGAAAAGTGTGGTAATGCCCAGACGTTGCACCACCATGATTTTTAAAATCAATATGAGCAATAACATTTCCATTCGAATCGTAGACGGCATTTTGAACAGCCTTGCCTGTCCGGGGATCAATATGTGTATAGATTGAATTTGGAGTTGCTCCTGTTGTAGGCGGCCTAGTCGTCCCGCTAGTGTGTACCATAGTGGGAGGTTTGGCAAAACGCCCGGTTACGCTGTCACGATAACGGTTTGCCTTAACGTCGAAATCGCATGTCAGACCAAGCGGATCAACCCACCCCAACACATTTGGCGCAAACCGATACGGATTTTCTCCACCTTCAAGTCCTATCGGGTCAGCACTGGTGAAGCACCCAACCCCCGCATCGTAATACCGATGCCGGTTGTACTGCAACCCACTTTCACCATCAAAATACTGCCCCTGCAACCTCAATGGCTGCTCCACCACCCCCACACTCAGCCGATCAACCAGCCCAAACGCCGAATAATGCGCTTCCCATTTTATTATGCCATTAACATCTTGCAAACGCAAGGGTATCCCATTCGGATCATTCTGGTAAAAATACAGCGATTTCCCAACGCCTTGCCCCTCCAGCGTCTGCGTCTGCATCGCCAACGGCACAAAGCTGCCCAGGTAGTAGGTGTAGAACTGTGCTTTGATCTCTGGTTGCACTGTTGAAGTGTTAGGGTTCGCAGGCTGGATTGCTTCGCTTCGCTCGCAATGACGGGGGGAGGGGTCACAATGATGGTGTTGGGGTTCGCTCTGTTGCTGCTTCACCTCTCCAACCATCACATCCCCATCCCACACAAACCAGATGGTTTCCGCCGGGCTGTTGCATTGGGGGTTAGCCGCTTTTACCTTGCAGATACGACGCCCCAGGGCATCGTAGATGTACTCTGCGATAGGAATCAGGAAGCCGGTATCAAACACCTGACTGTTTCCTGATGCCTGTTCTCTGATTTCTGATCCCCGGCGTGTGAGGTGCCACAACCGTCCATAAGCATTCCATTCCAGGAAGGTATTTTCTCCCTGGGCGTCTTGTTTCTGGATCAGTTGCCCGGCTTTGTCCAGTCGCCAGAAGCTGCCGTCGTCGTGTTGCAGCGTGCGTTCTTCTCCGTCTTCCTGGTGTGTCTTGAAGCGGTCGCCGGTTTTGTCGTAGACGAATTGGCGCACTTTGCCAGTCGGGTCGGCATGGGCGGTGATTTGCCCCAACAGGTCGTAGCGGTATTGGTCGATTCCTATCCGACTGTCGTTTCTTCGAATCAGATTCCCAGCATCGTCGTAGTCGTAGTCGATCCGCGTCTGGAGTTGTCCTTTCAGGGAACTGGCTTGCCGGATTAGTTGCCCGGCTTTGTTGTATTGGTAATGCTGGGCGAAGTGCTCGCCCTGTTGTTGACGGGTCAATCGTCCTATTTGATCGAACGTGAAGCGGATCGGTTCATGGTCATCGATCTGTACACTCTCGGGCTGGCCCAGCGCGTTGTAGGTGTATTGCTGAGTGTGTTTAAAGCTGATTTCTTTCTGCTGTTGATGGATGAATTGCTGTGTTTGTTCGATGAGTTGCCCGGCAGGGTTGTAGGCGTAGTCTATGCTGGCATTGACATTGGCTTGCTGTTGCTTTTCTTTTGTGAGTTGACCGTCTTTGTTGTATTTACGCTCGATTTTGCTGAACTGATTTTTGGCCTCAAGTAATTGGCCGCGCTTGTTGTACTGATAGGTTTCGGCATCCTGTTCTGACGCTTGTTTTTTGATGATGCGCCCGAGTTTGTCGCAGGTGATGGTGAGAACCTGGTCAAGCGGGTCGGTGCTGCGGGTGAGGTATCCGGCGGGGTCGTAGTCATATCGCCGGGATTGGCCCCAGTAATCGATTTCTTCAATGAGTCTGCCTGCGGCGTCCCGCTTGAGTTGCCAGCGTTTTCCGTGCTGGTTGGTGACGCCAATAAGCTGTTCTTCAGTATCGTAGTGGTATTCGACGCGCGAGCCGTCTGGGTCGGCACGGCTTTGCAGACTTCCCTGGCAGTAGTAAGTGAAATGGGTTTCGCGCCCGGCTTCGTCCCGATAGTGCGTCAGGTTGCCTTCGGCGTCGTAGGCGCACTGGATGCGCTTCGCGTCCGGCAGCACGCATTCGATCAGCCGGTTTTTGGTGTCGTATCGGTAATGCGTGGTATCACCGTTGGCGAGTTCTTTGTATAGCAGGTTGCCTCGCGCATCGTGCTCGAATTGCGTGTATTGCCCCATTGGGTCGCTGAGCCCGGCCAGAAAGCCGAGCGGGTCGTAATACAGCGTGGTGCGCTGCCCGGCGGGGTCGGTTACATGCAGCAGATCGCCTTGTTCGGTGTATTCGTATTGTGTGGCCGCGCCGCTGGGCGTGGCCTGGCGGGTCAGGTTTCCGCGGGTATCCCAGTCCTGACACCATTTTCCGCCTTCAGGATCAAGTATGCTGACCGGTTTATGGTCTTCGTTGAAGGCAGTACTGACAGCGCTTCCGTCTGGCAGGACGGTTCTGAGCAGATTGCCGTAGGTGTCGTATTCCCAGATCGTGGTGTTGCCGCTGGGGTCAGTTTCTGATTGGGTGCGTCCCTGTCCATCGTACTGGTAGCTGGAAACGCCCCCCAGGGGATCGATGCTCGTGACCGGCTGATTCTGGTCGTTGAATTGCAGGATGGTGGTGTGACCCAGGGAATCGGTCGAACGTGTCTCCAGGTGTTCCAGATCGTATTCAAAGCGGTAGTCGTATAGCCCGCCATCGCCCCAGGCGTGGTCGACGCGCCATAGGTTGTCCGAATGCAATTGGTAGCTGTAGTAGAACGACAGGCCATTGCGGTCGGTGTGCCGCACCATCTGGTGCCCGGCCTGGTATTCAAAGCAGTAAGGCTGTTCCCGCGCATCAAAGACGGCGATCAGGTCGCCATGCTTGTCCTGTTCGTAGCGAACCAGCGGATATGTCTGGCCGGTTGCGTCGATCAGCGTCAGCCTGTCGAGCTTGCCAAGAAAATCGTCCGCTTTCTTTTCACACTGGATGACTCGCCCGGTCGGTATGCCGCGACTCGACTCGACCAGACGTGTCAGAACGTGCCTCTCATCGCGCTCGAACTGCCAAGCATTGCCGTTCTGGTCTGCCAGACAGCTCAAAGGCAAGCTCGGCGCTGCCGTCAGCAGCGCTTCAGCAGTCCGTGCTTCGAGGATTTGGGCCCAGTTGTCCGGCAATCGGTAATGGTATTCAAGACTTTCACGCGTGCGCAGCACCAGCCGGTCTGACAGCAGATAGAGTGCATGACCATGCCGCGCATCGTAGACGCGATTCTCCCAACCCTGCGATTGGGGCAGCGTGCCAAAGGACGTGGCGTAATCGGGGAAACGGGCGATAACACCAGTTTCGTCATCATGGTGAATCAGCTCCAGCCGAATGTCTGCCGGGGTTTGCCAGCCCGTGCCGATAGCGCCATCATAAGTATCCTGGCCAGCGTAGTGGCGATCCCACACCAACGGCAGACGGCCTTCGACAGTAAAGTCGTTTTGCTGAACGACGACTTCTCCGGTCGTGGTGTCGACAGGCTCTGCTTTGAGCACTGTGCATTTCAGGAAGGTGCCGTCTTTTAATTTCAGTTTCTTGGCCAGATTTTTCGCCGCTTGCGACCCCCGGAAAGCTTTGAACAATCCCCCGAGGACAGCAAACATGTTAAATATCGGCGCGCCGCCAACCAGAACGGGATTGCCCAGCGGAATCGGCAGCATGACAGAGGTTGGCAGCGACAGGTATGTGCGGTTCATATGAGAACCACAGTGCTTCATCGGAACCATGCCGGCAAACCAGCAACTCAGCGCGGCCAACGCCATGTAGGACAAGGGATCCTTGGCAGCCAGCACCGTTTTGCTGCCCATGAAGGATTCCGAATCGCTGGACGGGATGCGCATATCAACCCCGCCCCAGCCAGCCCCCAGTGGGAAATGTAGCCCCGGAACATGGTAGGTATGTGTTCCGGCTGAGGCTCGGAAAAAGCCATTGATCAAAACGGGACGGGCAGGCAGAAATCCGCCCGACCCAACCCCAGCGCCCATCGCCTCGCTGATCTCCATGGCTTTCCCGGCAGCGCTAAGAAGCGCTGAACCTACCGGGTGACTGGCAACAGTCTGGGCGACACCTTTGACAGCACCGGCAACCGCACCGGCAGCACCGGCAACCGCTGCAGCAACATCCGGGTTCTCTTCCAGATAATCGACAACCGCGTCTTTGACGATGGTAAATACGATGCTGCCAATGATCGCCAAGGCGGCGTCCAGGTATTCCCGAAAATCCAGAACAAAGCCCACATGAGGATGGGGCAGAGGGATCGGCGGCACCGGCGGCGCAGGGGGAGGAGGGTTGACCATGTGCACATCGATGCCCACGACCGGATCGAGGTGATGAACCGCCAGCATCATGATGCCACCCCATCTTGTCCGCGTTCTTCTTCAAATTGTGCAGTCATCTGATCCGAGACTTCTTCCGGCGCTTTGGGCCGCCGGGCTTCGACCCAATCTTGACCATAAAGCGCTACCATCAATTCTTTAAACCGGTTCGCCCGCTTGCCGAAAATGCCGACGTGACTCAGCATCCATTCGACAACCAATTGGAGGTTGCTGTTTGACCGTAAGGGCGCATCGATCCATTGACCCGCTTCCAGCGCCTTGAAGCCAGCCTCGATGGCTTCATTAGGCATTTTGCATTTATCCATACAATAACAAGTCATACGCCAGGCTTCGACCGCCAGCAGCCCGTCTTTTTCTGCTTCGGCATACGGGGCGGCCTGTAGGTAGCAACGCGCGGCTTCGGCATAGTCGCCTTGGGTCAGATGAACGCTGGCTTCTCCAAAAAAGGCATTGACCATCAGTTTGTTGCCCGCCGGGTGTTTGACCTCGACCGCTTGTTCTGCCGAGCGCTCGGCTTGTTCATAGGCTTTGAGCGCGTCTTTGGGCTTCTGCCATTTCATATAGGCAGCGCCGGCCATCAGATGAATCGTCACGCTTTGATCGAACCATTTTTCCTGAGAGCTGATCTGCAACGCAGCGCTTCGCAGCTTTTCCAGCCTGGCCGGGTCTTTGTGCGAAAGCGCTTCGCCTAACTCTACAAACAAACGGCGAAAACGCCCGCTGGGTCCCCGTTCGCCTGAAGCTGCAATCAATTCGCGTGGCACCGTCTCCATCCGGTATTTGCCGGTCACGATCTGGACAAGTTGCGGTTGTTTTTGTTGCAGCCAGGGCAGCGGCTTCTCGTCGATGCCATGCAGCACGAAACGAATACGGTTCGATTGCCAAGGTAGGGTCTGGTTGGCTTGCAGCAATGTATCTAGCCAACGTTCAAACTCCTTTGCTCTTTCTTTATTGGCAATATACGGTTGCAAAACCAGAATGATGGCAGGGAATACATCAGGATGATGCTGCATCAGGCTGTTGGTCAGGCTGAGCAGATACTGCGTTTCTGTCTCCTTGCCATTTTTTTCCGGCGGATTCCAGTTGGCTTCTATCCCATTTTTTGCCGAACCTTCGCGGGATTTTTCGTAGAAGTTGATGATTTCTGCAGATAAGGCGGCAGCGTATTCTTCGCTGTGGGTAAATTCAGGTTTCAGGCAAAACACTGCGCAGGATAAATCCTGTTGCCCCTGAAAATAGGCTTTGACCAGTTCCTGGTCGGCTTCGTTGGTCTGCCAGTACAACAGTCTGGCCGACTCGTTTTTAGCGAATTTCATCCAGTCGTCATGCGCCATCATCAGTCGCCGTTCGACGGGATTGCTGGGTTGCCAATTCTGCATGGTCGCCTCCTTATTGTGCTTTTATGGGTTCAGCAGTTCAGCATTACCATCGTGCCTTTGACGGAGTTGGTTCCCCCCGCTGCGTTGGAGGATATCGGGCCGGATGAATTCAAATTGATATTGGTGCCGGTGATGGTGATATTTCCTCCGCTGTCCATTTCTATGCTGGAAGAACCGCAGGCCAGCGTAATTTTATTGTCCGCGATGAGCGTGATCGTAGCGGCGCCGGTCGTATGAGCCCCGTTAACAGTGTTCGTCTGATTCCCGACGACATTATTCGTCTGATTCAGGCCGACATTGTTCGTCTGGTTGAGTGTGACGGTGGTGGCCATCATCATCCCGACGTTTAGACTGTAAAGCCCGACGATGTTGTTTATCTGCATCGCGCCGACATTCAAGTTGTAATTGAGGCCGACGTTGTCCATTCGCATGGTGCCGACGTTCTGCGTCGAGGTGAGGGCAATGGATTCTTCTTTGTTCTGCCCGACCGAAACCGTCAAGTTTTGAGCGATTGAATCGGTTTCGTTGGCAGCGACCGTTTTCGTGCGGTCGCCGGTGACCGCGACGGTTTCGGCGCCTTGGACGGTTCGGGTGCGGTCGCCGCTGACCGCGATCGTTTCATTGCCGCTGACGGATTCGGTGCGATTGCCTCCGATCGATATTGTTTCGTCGCCGCTGACGGTTTCGGTGCGAGAGCCTTTGATCGTTATCGTTTCATTGGCGTCGACAGTTTCCGTGCGGTTGTTGCCGATCCACGTCGTATCGTCATTCTTGACATCTACTTTCCGGTCCTTCTCAGCGTGCAGCCACATCTCTTCCTGGCCTTTGGCGTCCTCGAAGCGCATCGCGTTGAAGTTGCTGGAGGTGCCGCCAAGAGTGCTGCGGCTCATGAGACCGGATTGGGTCTTGTTCGCCGGCAAATCCCACGGCGGCATTTGTTCAGCGTTGTAAACACAGCCCGTGACCAGAGGCCGTTGCGGGTCGCCGTGCTCGTAGTCGATGATGACTTCCTGCCCGACCCGTGGAATGTTGATGCCCCCGAAGTTGCTGCCTGCCGAGGGATAGGAAACCCGCATCCAGCAGGAGTCGTTGCCGTCCTTTTTACCGTAACGATCCCAGTGAAAGTGCACCTTGATGCGACCGTATTTATCGGTGTGAATCTCCGAACCTGAAGGGCCGACGACTACAGCCGTGTCCGGCCCATGCGCGCGAGGCATTTTGAATTTGTTCGACGGCGCACGATATTGGCGATCCGAGGGCATGGCCGACACTTTGACGTGAAAGTCGGCTTCTTTCGATAGCGTGTTGTGACCGGACTCGTATTCGTTGTTCCGAACGCGGTACTCGGTACTGACGATCGTAAATTCGCGGTTGTGCTCCGCTACAGGGTGCTTTTTGAGCGTGAAACAGTAACCCGGAATGGCCCCGCGAACAACGCCTTTGAGCACAATGACATTCTGAGCTTCTTGCAGCCCCTGAAGCCGCGCCGTCGCGTATTCCTGGCCGTGTCCCGATTCGGTATAAGCACCGGAGTAAGAGAATATTTCGTACTGGTCGAACAGGTGCCCGCACGGGTCAATGCATTCGGTCTTGAGGTCCTTGGACGGTTGTTCAAAGTCGTAGCTGGTATGTACGAACTTGCCCGGTTCGGCAATGCGGCTGGCGTGCCAGGCATAGAAGTGGTCTTCATTGGCGCGCGCGACATCCGGCGCGTAGTACGGGATGGTCTCGTAACCGGCAAACGACTCGTGGACGCTGAAATGATCCCCAAGAATCAGCTTTTCGCCGTTTACGCTATGCTCGAACCAGAAGTAAATGCCCTCATGTCCAAGCAAACGCAGAAGGAACGCAAGGTCCGTCTCGCCGTACTGAACGACGTATTCCCAGGTCTTGTAGCTGTTCTTCAGCCGCCATTCGAAGTTGATGGCGTTTTGCTGCAATACCTCGTCAGCAATGGCTTGCACGGTGAGGTTTTGGTATATCTTGAAATCGGCCCGCCGCGAATCAAACCACAGCTTGGGCGCTATCGTCAGTTCGTAGAGCCAGTGCTTGTTCGATTGCCCCTTGGCCGTTGCATGAACGACAAGGCCGGAAAAATAGCGGACGGAGGCGAAGAGGTCGCCCGTACACTCGACCGCGCAGGTCTCTCCAATCATCGACTGTATGTCGATATCAGGTTCTTCCGATTTGAGTTCGAGCCGGAATTCGTACAGGCTGGAAAGAGCTTCATTCCCGTGCAGACTGACAGCCCACCAGACTTCTCCAAGAGGCGTGTGCGCAACCAATGTTCGATTCATATCTCTCTTCCTGAAAGATCAAGTAATACCAATGTTCAACAGCAGATCTGGGACGCAGACAGCTATCTATGATGTCAGCGCGCCACGAACGACAGGTTCATGTGACCGAGTGATTTGACTTTCTGTTACCCCTGTGGGTGCTGATTGTATTCAGATGTACGAAAAGCTCCTAATGTGTTGTTTTTGTGCTTTGTGACTGTGTATGTCATATTTTGACGAGAGATATGGCGTAACCACGCGCAAATGGGGAAGAGGTACGCATTGTGTACGCTCTTCGCCATTCACAATTTTTCACGATTTTTTTTCTTCTGACCTGCTCTCGGCTTGATTTTGTTGACTCAGCCGATGCAGAGCAGCCGCGAGGGAGGGGTAGGGAAGGGGGGATTCAGCGGCACTTGCCCCCATCCCAACCTTCCCCCGCAGGCGGGGGAAGGGGTAAAACCTACGCTTCATGCCGCCAGAAGCAAAACCTTGAACTGACTTGGTGCAATACGCATTCCAACCATATTGGTTGAATTCTGCATAGACATGCTCGTCAGACGTGTTGCCGGCGTTCCTTTCAGCAACACCGTAAAAGCGCCCGTCAAGTGCCGGGAAGGACCCATCACCATGCCGGAAGCGACGCCTAACGCAACACCGGCATTGTCGCCATTGGTCATCGGCGCAGTCGATGCCATGTTATGTGCGGGCGTTCCACCAAATAGGATGTTAAAAGTCCCTCCCGGAATATACGTCGGCCCCATAGCAAAATTCGGATAAGGAATCGGCGTTGGGGTAGGCGTCGGCGTCAGGCACACATCGGGAAACGCAAAATCTGTCCCCATCATCTGCGAATTGGCAAACATTGCTTTCTCCCCTTTATCAACCTACATGAATTTGAGCGGCATCGACCTTGGCAAGTTTTTCGCCGGTCACCATCGTCGTTTTTGCATGGATGCGCGCCACTTCCTCGGCCTCGTAATCCAGATGCCCGACCCGGGCTTGATCGGTTTGCTTCACCATTCGGAAAGCATTGCGGCTGATCTGCATCACGCGGTCAACCACCGTCTCGCACAACTGACCGATCAGACGCACGATCCCGACCGTTCCTTTCAGTTCGCGTCCGGTGTATTGCATTTCATCCACGGTGCAATCGCCCTGACGCGCTCGTAGCGCCCACTGGTCCGTCTGCATCGTCAAACCGCTTTCCCCTTGGAGGGTCATTTGTTTGGCGCTGTGCACCGTGACGCTTCCCTGTGCCGCAGATAGCAGCACATCGCCCGGCATCTCGATGCGGGCCGTGGTTGAATCGGCCTGCTCGATTACCGCCAGAAGAAAAACCCGGGCACTGTCCCCGGCAAGCAATACCGTATCTCCGGCCTCGGGCTTCAGCAAACAACTGGCTGCGCGCCGGCATCTCCAGGTCTGCCCCTCGCAGTCCACCAGGAACATCCCGTTATCGAGTTTCCGCGCAACCGTTCCCAATAGTTGTATCGGGGTGAGCGCGCCCGGTGTTATTTTCTTCATTACTGTATTCATCGTTCCGTTCCTTTATAGAATCCTCTCCCGCTGACGAGAGGGGAACAAATTCCAATTCAACGAGCACTACGTTTCGCAGACCACGATTCCGCCTCGAACAATTCGGGGTGATTTTCCAAAATCCCTCTGCGGCTACCCCATTTCACGCCTTCGGTCTGCGCCCGATGAAACTGCGTCCGCATGAAGGTCGCCTGACGAAAATCCGCATTGCTCACATCGGCATACGAAAAATCCGCATAGGTCAGATCACAGCCGGAAAATTTTGTCTTCGCGCCATGCACCCGATGCATGATGCACTGCTGCATACTGGAACCGGAAAAGTCCACGCCCTCCATCCGGGCATCGACCCAGATACTCTGATCGAACTTTGCCCCACGGCAATCTGTTTCTTCCAGGTGCGCCTCGGGAAACAACACCATCGGCGCGTGCACACCTGTCAGCTTGGCTTTCTTCAGATTGGAGCCTTTGAAATTACTCTGCGTCAGGTCTGCCTGCGAAAAATCGCATTCCTCTAACTTTGCATCTGTGAATTGGCAGGCGAAAAACTTCTGTCCGACAAAAGACTGGCCGCTCAGATCGGCCTCAACAAAAATGGCATTATCAAAAACTGTTTCAGCAAATCGTGTCTGTCGTAAATCCAACTGATAGCAAACGATCTGTTTCAATGTATTGCTGGAAAAATCCGCATCGTCTAAGTTGCATTCAATGAAAGCTGTCTTCTCCAAATGCGCGCCGACGAACCGCGAACCCGTCATCTCTGACTTGACAAATGCCGCCTCCAGCAGCTCAGTCATCCCGAAATCGCATCCTTGCAGCTTGCTCTCGACAAATTTCACGCTCTTGAGATGTCCTTCAACAAAAACCGCCTTCTCCATTGCGCATCTGAAAAATGTTGTTTGCAGTAGATTGGCTTCGGAAAAATCACAACCTATCAACGATGACTCATGAAAGATGCTTTCATGAAGGTTAGCGCCGACCAGGCTTGCTCCATCGAACTTCGTCTTCAAAAATATCCCGCCGGATAAATCCAGGCCATCCAGCTTCAAACCACTGCAATCCAACTCCAAAACCTCCTCGCCGCCCTTGACCATTTGCAGCAGCTTTTCAGGCGTCATCATCGTGCTCATGCTTGTCCTCCCTCCGCATTTTTCTTGCGCAAGGGATAGATTTTCATGCGTTTTGTATAGGTTTTGTCCAGCAACGTCGACTTATCCATCAACGACTGCGATACATCGGCCTGAAACAAATTGGCTCCTCGCAGATCCGCTCCGACGAATATTGCTTTTTGCATGTTCGTCTGAATCAGGTCGGCATTGTTTAACTTCGCCTCGGTCAAATCGCTGCGAATGAACAGGCTGCCCGGCGCTGAGATTTTCTGTAAATCTGCCCCCTTTAATACTGCATCGGATAAATCGGTGGTTTCCAGCCGCGCCCCATGAAAACGGGCATCCATCAGCGGCATTTGCCGGAAATTGCATTGCACCAGTTTCGCCTGCGAAAAATCAGCGCGATTCAAGCTGGTTTCTTTCGCAAATGCTACCGAGATCAAGATCGCATCGCGGAAATCCACTTCATCTGCCTGTGTTTCGACAAAAGCTCCGCTCTCAAAAGTCGCTTCAGCAAAACTGACCTGCTCCAGCGAACATTGCAAAAACACCGCTTTACGGAATAAAGCATTGTCAAACGATACGCGTTGCAGCGCCAAACCCATCAGCACCACATTATCCAGCTTGGCTCCGTTAAACCAGCAGTCGATAAAGCGTACTCCTTCGCTCGGTAGCTCTATCTCAGAAGTTGGCATCTCTTCTTCTTCGGGTATCTGCGGAAGTTTCAACAACTGTAGTTGCTTGCAATGCGCTCCAGTGAAATTACACTGCTCGAATACAGCATCCATCATTGTTGTGTTATCAAACTCCGCCCCGGCAAAAGATGTCTTCATTCCCTTCGCCAAGGACAGATTGGCCTCATTAAACTTTGCATTGGCAAAAGATGCCTCAGCCAATTGCGCCCGCACCAGCACCGCCCCGGAAAAGTCCGCGCCATCCAGATGCGCCCGCGACAGATCAGCACTTTCCAGTAGCGCCTCTCGAAAATTTGCTCCTTGCAGATTCATTTCCGATAAGTCGGTTCCGGTTAGATTCATCCCGGAAAAATCGCGTGTTGAAGCATAAACCTCTTCAATCTGATAGCGAATCCATTCTGCCTGCGCGGCCGTTAGTCGATCCGCCGCCCTCTGAAATTGAGCGGACTGC
>Ga0209737_10001537_pt1 | contig 16476 bp, 15 predicted proteins | sample TergutCu122P3_FD_187284 | JGI IMG/M metagenome (GOLD analysis project Ga0209737, IMG submission 187284) | Cubitermes ugandensis P3 segment gut microbial communities from Kakamega Forest, Kenya - Cu122 P3 (SPAdes) (version 2) | ecosystem: Host-associated > Arthropoda: Insects > Digestive system...
ATGATTTTCCTTTCGAAGTTTCTGTTGTTTGGCGACTACATTATACCAAAAAAAGGGAGGTCATTGTTTTTTATTTGCAAAAGATGGCTTAAACCCTTGGAAATATAAGGAAAAGAACTAAAAAATGTAGTGTCAGACTTGACACTACCACGTTTTTCCAAGGGGTAAGGATATGAAAAACTTGCAGTCACCTCAAGATTCTCCGAGGAGTAAGGAACGTCTGCTACGCAACCGAAGGTGAAAAGAACTCGTAGTCGCCTCAAGCCGCCTTCTAGAGCAAGATAACCTATAATAGAGGTATTTAGGCGTTAGCGACGGAGAGTTTTTCACCTTCGGTTGCGTAGCGGACGTTCCTTACGGTGTTACAGTGTGGATACAACTACCTCGCACCTGGAATTAGGTTGGGTTTGTAACCGCGGTCGGTCTGCGGGGTTATGCGTTGTAGCTCGAAGTAGCAGACGGCATTGGCGTTTAGGTTTAAGGTTATAGCGATTTTTCCGTCCACTATATTTTCCTGGGCTGTGGCTATTGTGGGGACAGCTGTTTCGCGTAGTAGTTCGAGTTGAGCTTGGGAGGGGTTGGAAGGTGAGCCCATATCAAGCCATGTTTTTAAAGGGTTACATACTTTTTCGTCAACGGTTTTGGTAAGGATAAAGTATGTACCGTTGGCAACTTCGGCTGATAATTCAAGCTGAAGGGTGCAGTTTTCCATTTCATCTGGTTTTTTATCAACATCGGCAAGATTCCAAGCTATTCCCCGGATATTTCCATTATCGGCTTTTGTCACGATGTAGTTTTTGCTTCTGGCAATAGCGGTGTCATATAAATTTTTGTAGAATACATATGTATAATAAGTTGGCTTTGGAATAGAACCGTTTGTAAGTAGGCCGAAACCACCGGAAAAAGGTGTGTATGCAACTCCGGCCTCTTCAAAAACATCACCAAATGTCCAGTATGAATAAGAAGCACAGCTATCGCCAAGTTCACTAAGTAAACGGGCAATATAAGCGGCATTTTGGTTGGTATCATGGATAGGGTTTAAGGGGCTGTATGAGGTATTAAACTCGGTGATGTGCATTTCCATGTCCTTAAATTCCGGGAAACTGTCGATAATTACCCGGCTGCCCAACGGTTCTTCCATAAATCCTTCTGGGGGACGCAGTTTTTGATAGACATAATGACCTTCCCAATCCGGCATTTCGGTTCCGTAAGCATGTCTGGTAATAAAGTCAAGCGGGACGTTGTTTTCTTTACAATATTCCAAGAACAGGCGCATCCAGCGTTCATCATCTACTCCACAAATTGCCGGACCGCCAACCCGGAGATCAGGATTTACGCTTTTGACCGCTCGTGCTGTTACATCATATAGTTTGAAATATTCCGGCATGTCGGCGCCTTTCCAGAAACCGGCGAGGTTTGGTTCATTCCAGACTTCAAATGGCCATGTTTTAACTTCTTCCAAGCCGTAGCGGTCAATCCAGTGAGTTATCGTTGCCTTGACTAGGCGTGCCCATTTATCATAATCTTTTGGCGGGGTTACATTTCCTTTCCACCAAAAAATTGTTTGTTTGCCGGAAGCTAATTGGTCAGGCATAAATCCAAGCTCGATAAAAGGTTTGATGCCAAGTGAAAGGTAGTCATCAAAGACTAAATCGACATAGGTGAAGTTGTATTCTTCTTTTTCAACGCCGTCTTCCATGTATGTTTGATATATTGCCATGTCATCATGAAAAAGACCATGTCCACGTATGTACTTAAAGCCGATTTCTTTCTGCACTTTTTCCAATTGTTTGTGGTATTCGTGTCGTAAGGCGAGGTTCATCCGCCCTGTTCCAATACAGAATGTTGCATTGTTTGTGAAGGGGACAGTGTCGCTTGCGTTGATGTGGTGAGTGAGTTTGCTCATAGTTTTCCTCCTGCGGTTGATTAAAAGTGTTGACAACATATTAAAAATATATTAATATGTAAGTAACGAAGCCACCAGTAACGGTTGGCCTAAGATATAAGTTGAGAAAAGACAACCTATCCTTGGTCTGGGCGGTTGTCTTTTTTTGTCTTTTTACTATCTATATGTAGACGTATCACCGCTATCACTACTGTGATAAAACGAATGATGACATCACATACCTTAAAGATAGTATCTGACATAATCAAGTGCCTTTCATTGTATTTCCCATAAGCAGTCCTCCTCTCAGAGTTAAACAGATGGAAGTTCTCGGAGTTATTAATTATGCTCCGGCAGTAAAAGGCCAACCGCTACCGTATGGTGGCTCCGGGGCAATGCCCAAGTACAAATATACCACATTAGATATGTGATGTCACGGAATTTCAACAAAATGTAGTGTAGAAAATATAGGCTTATTTTTGTATAACTTGCTACTTTGGGTTGACATTGATGTATACTGGCACGATAATAAAATGATACCAGACTCAAAAGCATAAGAAAATACCTTGTGGTATGAAAGATGGGAGAGTGTTATGACTAACGAAATTTATATCTTACATGATAGTTTGTTTGAGGGAAGTCCGAGTGATGATAGTTTTATTGATACATATTATTTGAATGGGAGAATTGCCGATCAGGTACGGATGATGAATCCGGAGCTGAGTGCGGAGTTCACAAAGAAGTTGGAAAAAGTATCTTCATTTGTGAGTTTGGTTGATAGCATTAATGTTGAAATTAGGGGAGAAAGCATTAATGAGGCTGTGGATTTTATCTTTAACGTCAGTGACGTAAAAGGCTATCGCATGATGTGGTTTGCTAATGTGCCACTTAATAGTGAAGTTGTGAGTATAGAAGTTATGCCGGACATTGGGGAAATCGAGAAGGATGCCGCAATTGCTTCGTTTCAATTTGAGTTTCCGAAATATATGCTGGTTTCTGTTTCTATTTCCTTTACCCTGCGTGAAAAAATTCATATAGAGCCGATGTCACCTGATAAGCCGGTAGATTTTGCCTCGCCCAATTATCAAGCGATGATTAAGCAATCACTCTTACATAGTGGTAATCTTGCCCGACTCCAAAGGGCGATAAATAAGGCGAAAAATGGTGAAGAGGTAACGCTTGCATATATCGGTGGGTCGATTACTCAGGGTGCAGGTGCAAAACCGATAAATACTATGTGTTATGCCAAGCAATCATGTGAAGGTTTTATTGATTTATTTACCAGAGATAAGGGTAAGGTGAATTATATAAAGGCCGGTATTGGAGGGACGCCTTCGCAGTTGGGAATAGCAAGGTATTATCGCGATATTCTTGCTCCAAAGAATCCGCTGCCGGATATAGTCGTAATCGAGTTTGCGGTTAATGATTATGATGATGAAACAAAGGGGGTCTGTTATGAAAGTTTGTGTTTGATGGCGTATGAAGGAGCGGGAAATCCGGCGGTGGTTTTGATGTTCTCGGTTTTTGCCAATGATGAAAATCTGGAAGAGAGGCTTTCGAAAGTAGGCTTCCATTATGGTTTTCCGATGGTTAGTGCCAAGCAAGCCGTTTTGTCACAGTATGACAGTGAAAATCCAGTCCTTTCACGTCGTTCATACTTCCATGATATTTTGCATCCAAGTAATACCGGTCATCAAATCATGGCCGATGGTCTCATTAATTTGTGGAAGGTGGCTGATGAAACGCCTTTAATGGAAGAGGGTGTTTTACCGGAAAGGGCTATTATTGGTGATCGTTATAAAAATATGCAAGCATTTTTTAGAAGTAATGTTTCGGAACATCAGGCAATCAAGGAATTGGATGTTGGGGGTTTTACAGAGTTTGATAAGATTTTACAGAGTGTTGAGCTTAATGATGATATATTTACGACACCGCAGTTCACTGACAACTGGCACTATAACAAGAAAGGTGCTTCCGGATTTAAATTGGCTATCGAGTGCAAAGATTTATTATTACTTTATAAAGATACCGATGCGTCAAATTTTGCCCCGGTGGATATTTTAATTGACGGGATGTTGGTGCGGACGCTTGATCCTTGTGAGGTCGGTTGGACTCACTCAGGTTCAACTTTTATCCTAAATAGTGATGAGTTAAAGAGCCGTTTAGTCGAGATAAAACCCAAAACATCGGAATCAAAGTATTGTTTCACTATTTTGGGTTTTGGTTATACGGTTTGATTTAGAAACAAAAGTATTGTTTTACGTTATTATAACTAACATCATTGACTAATTTCGCGAGAGTGTCCATATCATTGGGACATTCTCCTTTTTCTGCCCATTCACCGACCATATTGCAGAGGATACGGCGGAAATATTCATGGCGTACATATGACAGGAAGCAGCGTGAATCGGTCAGCATTCCAACGAATCCACCCAGTAATCCTCGGCTTGCAAGATTGGTTAATTGTGCTTCTATTCCTTGTTTTGTATCATTAAACCACCAAGCACTGCCTTGTTGGACTTTGGCGATAGTTCCTTGTCCGGGGAAGCAGGCGGCGATAGTCTGGAGCATGGCATCGTCGCCTGGGTTTAGGGAGTAGAGGATGGTTTTTGGTAGTTCGTTTGTTTTTTCGAGTTGGTTAAGAAAATTGGCGATGTTTTGGCTGCATTCATATGTGCTGATAGCATCATATCCTGAATCAGGTCCGCTTTGTGCCAAGCGGTTTTGGTTGATATTACGTAAAACACCGTAATGTAGTTGCATGACAAAGTCTCGTTTCTTGTATTCACGTCCAAGAAATAGAAGGATGGCGGTTTTGAATTGTTGGATTTCGGTATTAGAGAGAGTTGAACCGCTTAAGGCTTTTTTAAGGATAAATGGTGCTTCTTTTTCGGCATTTTCAGCGAAAGGAATGTAGTCGAGTCCATGGTCGGCGGTATTGCATCCCATTTCCATAAAATAGTTAAGGCGTTTTATGAGTGCATTGTAAAGGTCATCGAGTGTGGTGATTGGTTGGTCGCTTATATTGGCGAGTTTTTCTATATAATTGCGAAAATGCGGTTTTTCGATGTTGACTATTTTGTCAGGGCGGAAACCGGGCAGGACTTTGACTGTGTTATTTTTTTTGATGACTTGGTGCCATTCGAGGGTATCAACAGGGTCGTCTGTGGTGACGATTACTTCTACTTTTGATTTTTCGATAATGCCCCGAACTGACATATCATCATTTTTGAGTTTTTGGTTGCAGATGTCCCATATTTCGGCTGCTGTTTCTTCAGAGAGAATCAAATCACAATCAAAATAGCGTTTTAACTCAAGGTGCGCCCAATGATAGATGGGGTTGCCGATGGCTTTGGGCATTATTTTGGCGAAGGTTAGGAATTTGTCATAGTCTGTGCTTTCTCCGGTAACATTTTTTTCTTCTTCACCATTTGCCCGCATTAAGCGCCATTTGTAGTGGTCGGCTTCGAGCCAGATTTGGGTGATGTTTTTATAACGGCGGTTTTCAGCAATCTCCCGGGGGTCGATATGGCAGTGATAGTCGATAACCGGTAGTTTTTTCGCATAGTCGTGGTACAGGACTTTTGCGGTATCGTTATGTAGTAAGAAATCTTCGTTCATGAATTTTTTCATATGGTTTCCTTAATAAGGTGAATACAAATTATCAATGTAGTCTATGTCTGGAATTATACTGTATTTTGTCAATTTTTGCAATCTTTGCATTTTAGCGAGAACACAAAAATAATTATTCTTGACATCCAAATAAACGTCCTGTAACATAGAATCCATAGCAAAGCGAAATCCATTCGCTTGAATAGATGATTATCACAATCATTTATGTCTATCACTAATCAGGCAGATTCTGCCGGATACCAAAATTATTGCGGCAGGGTTTGTAAACGACCGGATAAAGGTGCGTACATCCTTGCCTACCTTCACCATGGGGTGATGGTTTGTTGCCGAACAAGACGAAAAGGAGGATATATGCACCTTAACAAATCCGGATTGCGTGCCATTAGGCTTGATGCATGGGCTGTTGATTCATTAAACAGGCAATACGCGATGGAAATGCAAAACGATAGTGATTCTGATTACATACCTAAGCGGGCACGTTTCTATCAATCATTGCTTGATACTCCGATTCTTAAATCGGGGAAAGGTACGAAATACAAGGAGTTGCCGACCACAGCAGTTATTTTCATTACTAAAGATGATATTTTCGGAAAAGACCTTGCTATGTATACATTTTTGGAAAAATGTATAGAAGTCGAGGATTTATGCCTAGATGATGGGACGAAAAAGATATTCCTTAATATGAGCAGCCGGAACGGATCTGATGTGTTGGTAAGTCTATTGCAATACTTTAAAGCCAGTAATTTAGATAACCCGGATATAATCGTCCGTGATGAACGGATAGAAAAACTTGACAGTGTCGTCAAAGAAGTCAAGGAATCCGAAGAATGGGAGGAATTAAGTATGAACCTTATTCAGACAGGACAAGCAATGATGATAATAAAAATTTTAGAAGAGCTAGGTACAGTCCCTGACGATTTACGACAAAAAATTATGAGTGTATCAAAGGAATCTGTTTTGATAGAATGGTGTAAAATAGCTGCTAAAGCGGAGAGTATTGAAGAATTTACCGCAAATATATGAAACTAAAAATCAAAACGAAAACAAGGCAGGGTTACTATCATTGCGGTAGTAACCCTGTTTGTTTTGATAGTTTTACACCCCTGAATACGCCAGGAAGCCACCATCGACGGGGATGGTGACGCCGGTGATGAAACCGGACATTGAGTCGTCGCAGAGCCATAGTAATGTGCCGAATAGGTCTTCGACTTCACCGAAACGGCGCATCGGGGTATGGCTGATGATTTTTTCTGAGCGGGTTGTCAATGAGCCGTCAGCATTGATTAAGAGGTCGCGGTTTTGGTTGGTCAGGAAAAAACCGGGGGCAATTGAGTTGACGCGTAATCCGGTATTGGCAAAGTGGACGGACATCCATTTGGTGAAGTTGTCGATGGCGGCTTTGGCTGCGCTGTATGCCGGGACTTTGGTCATCGGATATGGTGAGCTCATACTGGAGATATTGATGATTGATGCTCCTTCTTGGGTGATAAGTTTTTTGGCAAAGACTTGGGTTGGGATGAAGGTTCCCATAAAGTTTAGGGAAAATACGAACGAGAAGCCTTCGATACTTAGGTCAAAAAAGGAGGTGACATCGGGATTTTCGACATCGGCTTCATCGTAATATTCATTGGTTGTGTTTGCTTTGGGGTTATTGCCACCAGCTCCATTGATGAGGATCTGGTATGAACCAAAGTGGGTGCTGACTTCTTCTTCGCATTTGATGACGCTTTCTTTTTCCAGGACGTTACAGCTAAAGGCTTTTGCTACGCCTCCTTCGTTATTTATTTGGTCGGCTACTTTTTCGGCGGCTTCCATATTGAGGTCAAGGACGGCGATTTTTACTCCGTGTTTTGCCAGCTCGAATGCGAAGGCGCTGCATAGCACGCCACCGGCACCGGTGATAACAGCAGTTTTTCCAGCTAATTTATTCATAATACTCCTTTCAAGTGAAAACAAAATATTCAATCAAATTAAAATACTTTCAGTTGCTTTTGTTTTCCTGCAGATGTGTCATTTTTTCTATTGCTTCATATAGTCCATTTAGGTATGTGACACCTAAAGCGCGGTCATATAGTCCGTATCCGGGTCTCCCGGTTTCACCCCATATCATCCGGCCGTGGTCGGGGCGGACATAAGCATCAGGGCAGGTTTCGTACATCGCTTTTACTATTTCAAATAGGTCCAAGTCACCATCCGTTGATAGGTGGCTGGATTCGCGGAAACGGCGGTATCCCATGTGTTTGAGGTTGCGGATATGCAGGCAGGCAATCCGTCCTTTTTTGCCGAAATGGCGGATAATTGCGGGGATATCATTTTCGAGATTTGTTCCGAGTGAGCCGCTGCAGATGCAGAGGGCATGGCGGGGGGAGTCGTGTAAGGCAATTATTTTTTCAAAATCTTCGAAGCTATGGCTGATTCGTGGGAGTCCAAAGATGGGCCATGCGGGGTCGTCGGGATGGCATGCCATTGTAATATTATTTTCTTCGCAGGTGGGGATGATGGCATTGAGGAAGTATTTGTAGTTTTCGCGCAATTTGTCTGGGGTGATTTCGGCATAGTGGGTTAAGGTGGTTTCCAGTTCTTTTAGGCGTTCAGGTTCCCAGCCGGGCATTGAAAAGCCTTTGCTGCCATCTGCTGTGCGGCGAACCAGTTCCAAGGGGGTTATATCACCTAGGTCGGCTTCATCATAGTACAGGCTTTCGGAGCCATCTTCGGGGTTGACAAAATTCAAGTCGGTTCTTAACCAGTCGAGTACGGGCATGAAGTTGTAGACGATTACTTTTACGCCATAAGTCGCGAGGTTTTTAATCGTGGTTTTATAGTTTTCGATGTATTCGTCGCATCGGTTTATGCCCATTTTTATGTCTTCGTGGACGTTTACGCTTTCGATGACTTCACAGGCTAATCCGGCGGAATGGATGGGGGTTATGTAGCGTTCGATTTCTTCTTTTTCCCATGTTTCTCCGGCGGGCTTGTAGTCGAGGAAGCCCATTAAGCCGGTCATGCCGGGGATTTGGCGGATTTGTTTGAGGGTTATGGGGTCGCTTTTTTCACCGAACCAGCGGAAGGTCATTTTCATTTTGGGGGTTTCCTCCTAGTGATGGGTTTTGTTTTGGGGGGGGGCTATTGCGGGTGTGTCGACTTATGTGACGGCTTATGTATCGCCTTATGTAACGTCTTATGTATCGCCGCGTGGTCAAAAGTGCCGATTCAACGCATGACGCGCTTTCGCTCCGAGAGAAACGTTGCGTTACGTAAGCTCGTGAAGTACACGAGCTAAGTAACGACGTTTCTCAAGGGTCATGCTTTTTGAATCGCACTTTTGCCCTCACGATGTAGGTTTTGATGTATGTTTCTTTCGTCATTGCGGGCTGCGACCCGCAATCTCATTATATCATAACTGGAGTTTAACTTATATATGTATCACGTTGTTAGCAATAATTCACATAATGAAAGCAAGTTTTATCATGATAAAAATAGTGTTGTTTGATATAGTTTAAATAGTTGGAACATGTGTGGATATTATAATTATTATAACAAAAAAAGCAAGGAGTATGAAGATGGAATTAGTAAAAAACAAAGAAAAAATTGCCGCTTTCCGTGAGCGGGCAAAGGAACTGGTCAGTCAAATGACTTTACAGGAAAAGGTTGATCAAACCTTACATACTGCTCCGGCAATTCCAAGGCTTGGTATTCCGGCTTATAACTGGTGGAATGAAGCCCTTCACGGGGTTGCGCGTGCTGGGATTGCGACTGTTTTTCCACAGGCGATAGGGTTGGCAGCGATGTTTGATGATGATTTTCTGGAAGAGGTGGCTGATGCCATTTCGACGGAAGGGCGTGCCAAGTTCAATATGCAACAGAAGCATGGTGATACCGATATTTATAAGGGTCTGACGTTTTGGTCACCTAATGTCAATATTTTCCGTGATCCCCGTTGGGGTCGTGGTCATGAAACTTATGGTGAAGATCCTTATTTAAGCGGACTTCTTGGAACCCGTTTTATCCATGGTTTGCAAGGTCACGATGAAAATTATATGAAATCAGCGGCTTGCGCGAAGCATTATGCGGTTCATTCCGGACCGGAGGATTTGCGCCATAGTTTTGATGCGATTGCAACAAAGCAGGATATGTATGAGACTTATTTACCGGCTTTTAAGGCTTGCGTACAGGATGGTATGGTTGAAGCGGTCATGGGTGCATACAATCGCACAAACGGTGAGCCGTGTTGTGGAAGTAAGACTTTGTTATTGGATATTTTGCGTGGCGAATTTGGTTTTGAAGGGCATGTCGTTAGTGACTGCTGGGCGATTAAAGATTTCCATGAAGGTCATTTTGTCACTAAGACCCCTGTTGAATCAGTATCAATGGCGATGAATAATGGTTGTGATCTTAACTGTGGTAATCTATTCTATTATTTGGTTCAAGCGGTGGAAGAGGGTCGTGTCAAAGAAGAGCGGCTTGATGAAGCGTTGGTCAACTTATTCACTGCCCGGATGAAGTTGGGTCTCTTTGATGAAAAAGGTAAAAATCCATATGACAGTATTACTTACGATGTCGTTGATTCACCGGAAATGAGAGCATTAAATCTTAAATCAGCACTTAAGAGTATAGTGCTTTTGAAAAATGATGGAATTTTACCACTCGATAAGAGTAAGTATAAAACGATTGGGGTTATCGGACCCAATGCTAATAGCCGCGCCGCATTGGTTGGTAATTATGAAGGAACTGCTGGTCGTTATGTGACGATTTGTGAAGGTATTCAGGATTATGTTGGTGATGATGTCCGTGTTCTTACTTCAGTGGGTTGTCATTTATATATGCCAAAGACCAGCAATCTGGCGATGGAAAATAATTGTATTTCGGAAGTTCAGGAAATTTGCGCGTTGAGTGATATTGTCATCGCCTGTCTTGGTCTTGATGCGACTCTTGAGGGTGAAGAGGGTGATACCGGCAATGAATATGGTAGTGGAGATAAACCCAACCTTGATTTACCCGGTCTGCAAAACACTGTACTTGAAGAGATAATCAAGAGTGGCAAACCGACGATTTTAGTTCTTTTAAGTGGTAGTGCAATGGCGATTAATTTTGCTGACGAGCATTGTAATGCGGTAGTGCAGGGGTGGTATCCCGGTGCCCAGGGTGGTACGGCAATCGCCAAGATTTTGTTCGGTGATTATAGTCCCGAAGGTAAGCTACCGGTGACTTTCTACCGTTCGCTTGATGACCTACCGGATTTTGCTGATTACAACATGAAGGGTCGCACTTACCGTTATATGAAGGGTGATGCGCTTTATCCTTTCGGTTATGGTTTGTCCTACAGTGATTTTGCTTTTGAAAATGTGAAAGCAGAAGAGGACAGCGTTACTGCTGATGGTGTAAATATAAGTCTTACTTTACGCAATACCGGAAAGATGGCGGCGGCCGAAGTTGTAGAGGCTTATGTAAAAGTGCATCGTGAAGATGCCCCGAACTTTCAGCTCAAAGGTTTTAAGAAGGTTTACCTAGAAGCAGGTGAAGCCAAGGAAGTGAAATTGTTCCTTAAGAAAGAAGCCTTTGGTCTTTTTAATGAAGATGGCAAGTTGGAAATCAAAAAAGGTGATGTCTCAATCTTCATCGGTGGGCAAGCCCCCAATAAACGCAGCGAAGAGTTGACCGGGCGTAAGGTGACGGAGTTAAAACTTCCGGTACACGAAGATATCTTTTAGGATTATTCCCCAAGTGGTCATTTAGTCCACTTGGGGAATTTTAAGGATTAATGGAGGAGAATCATGCAATATCGTAAATTTGGTAATACCGGATTAGAGATTTCAGCACTTGGTTTTGGCGCTATGCGTTTACCGGAGATTCAAAAAGGAGATACCCACTATATTGATGAAGATTTGGCGTTTCCATTAATGCAAAAAGCGCAGGAGCTGGGTGTCAATTATTTTGACTCTGCTCCTTATTATTGCAATTCAAACAGTGAAGCCGCAATGGGTAAAGCTTTAAAAGCTGTCCGTAATAAGATTTATCTTTCGACCAAATTACCCTTTAGTGAGTATAAAGTTAAAGGCGATGTCCAAAGGATTTTGGAAAACAGTCTTAAGAAGATGGAAACCGATTATGTTGACTTTTATCATTTCTGGGGTATCAATAAGGAAACTGCCGAGACAATAATAAAAGATGATATTATGGCTGAGGTTGATTCCTTAAAAGCACAGGGTATGATTAAGTATATTTCTTTTAGTTTTCATGATGATCCGGTAAACATTAAATACATCGTTGACAATCTTGATTTTGCTTCAATGCTGGTGCAGTACAATTTACTTGACCGTTCGCATGAAGATATGATTGAGTATGCGTATAACAAAGGGGTTGGCACGGTGATTATGGGTCCTGTTGGTGGTGGTCGTCTTTCACCACCAAGTGATTTGTATGAGAAATTGACCGGTAAGAAATCAAGTGCGACATATGAACTTGCGTTTAGGTTTGTTTTAGGAAATCCCAATGTTTCATGTGCTCTTTCCGGGATAGAAAACATGGATATGCTCGAAAAGAATATCGCGATTGCCAATAATGCCGATGCTATCACGGAAGCGGAATGGGATGAGCTTGGTAAGGCAATGGAAGAGGTCGCCAAGATGCGTGACCTTTATTGCACAGGTTGTAAGTATTGTATGCCTTGTCCTGCTGATATCGATATTCCGAAGTTGTTTGAGTTTTATATTCATACGCATGTGTTCAACCTTGGTGATGGCATAAGGGGGTCATATAAATGGTATAAAAAGAATCCCTGGGGTGAAGGTAAGATATTTGAGCATTGTACTGATTGTGGTGTTTGTGAAGATAAGTGTCCGCAGAAGTTAAAGATAAGGGCGGAGCTTGATAGGGTGTGCAAAGTATTGGAGGCGTTGTAGGGATTGAGTTTCTGCGTTTGTAGGTGCATCCCGCGTGGTCGAAAGCTGCGATTCACCGTCAAACCCGCTTTCGCTCCGAGAAAGACGTTGCGTTACGTAAGGCGCTAAAGGACACCGCCTAGTCAACGTAACCATAAAACCGCGAATGCAAAAATTAAATTAGGGTAACTGCCAACAGGACGCGGGTATGTCATTTTATGTGGTATACCCGCTTGCATTTACTGTATGGATTTGGTGCTGTTTTTGCGGTTTTTGTGCGATTTAAGACACGAAAAAAGTAATTAAGGGATTTACTATCAAATCAAGCCATTATTGCGGAAATAGTCTTCCATGCAATCAACGATACTTATACAATCCTGTTCTTTTTCATAAGCGTCATACTTCTCACGGTCTTCTGGTGATAAATTCCAATAGACCGTCATTATCCGCTTCATGCGTTCTACATCAATGCTGACTAATGCTTCGCCCATCACTACCACCTCTCAATCAATATTCCGTATTCAGCAAATAATTTCACAATCACATTAAATTCCAAATCATTTCCTGTTGCCAATGCGTAATTGATATTCATGTTACGTCGGACTAAATGCTCAACCCTGCTATTGATATTATCCTTACCAACATTATACGATATTTCCGCAGTTTTTGCAATCCTTAGTAAACGTCCGTCAGAAACCAAGTATACATCTTTAACGGCACTTCGCTTGACAAGCATTTGCACATCTTTATCCGAATGAAAAGAGCCGTTTGTGTGGTTATGGATTATGCTGATAGAATCAATTTCGCCATCAAAAGCATTTTCGGGAATATTTACCATACATGAATCATTGTTGGTGAGCAACCAAAAATCCTTGTTGCCATCTAGCAATTCACCCGTTGTCGAATCAAGCACCGTCGCATATTCCGAGTTGTTTTGCGTTCCCATATGGTAGATTTCGTTAGCGTGCCTTATGATGTTCTGCCTTAATTCCAATGACATATCATGCGGTAAGTCATCGGCTATCAAGTTCAATATTCCCGCTTTCTTCAAACCGCTTTGTCCATGTTCATCAGAAACACGCGGTTGATTTATCTCTGGTTGCATTATTTTATTATGTCCCATGCCAATTAGTTTACCACTACCAGATTATTACTGCAATCTATATTTCGACATTTCGGTATTTAATTCGACCTTGTAATTAAAAGAGCTTTGAAAAAAGACAGTTAAGTTAAAAAGAAGCAAGGGTATCAGTTAATGACACCCCCGCTTTCTTGCATTTTCTATTCCATGATATCAGACATTTCAAGCCAAACAGAAACCTCTTTTTGATAAAATCTATGCACACCAGTTCGTCCTGAGAAGTCGAAATGTATATCGAGTCCGAACACAATTATATCATCAAAACTAAACCCCTGCTCAAAGCCTTGTGTCCATTTAGCGGTTAATCCATTTTCGTCAACTATTATAGCCATAACAGTATTGTAACCGAGGCTTACTGCTTCTTCCATGTGGATTGTTATACTTTCCCATCTGTTAAAATCTTCCCATGCAACACCTAATGGGGGACTATAATAACTGCGTATCAACCCAAATCCAACCGTATCATCATCATATAATGTGGCAAACGTAAATTTTGCACCTATGGCAACGGCATTCGGGTCGCGTGCATAATGACCCGTTATTTGCCAATCAGCAAATAATAAGAAGTCTCCGTCTTTTTCTATCCAATCCCAAGGAATAATATAGTCGGGTTTTATCGAGGTATCCGTGTAGATAAATGACATTGTACCGTCACCATTGTTTTTCGCCCTTAAATTGATAGATGATGGGTCAATGACAAGCTCGCTAAGTTTTGCTATTGGTAAAAGTTGTTCTATCGGTTTAGTAACATCAACGGCATGAAATTCATACTTGCCAAACACCGCACGTTCTCTTCCGCCTGCAAGTTCAATCGTGAATGTATCATTAGCTCCCCATGCCATCGGTTTATCAGGTGGCATGATAAAACTAAGCAATATATCATTATCTTCAAAATGAACAACAGAGTATTGTGTCGATATGAAAATCCTGTTATGCTCATCTTCTTGTAAGTTTATGCTTATGCTACCTTCATTAAACCAAATATCAACATCACTATAATACCCACTTGCAATATTTTCTTGAAGGTTCGGCAAGGTTAGGCGAAGCGCATATTCACGTCCTTGATTTGCAATGGCGAACCTTATTTCTTCTGTGTAATTCCCGCTACCTGCTGGCGGTTCCATATTGGGGTTTGTCCTTACTTCTACCCATGGTGGCACACCAAAAAGTCTGTCAGGTGTAAAATCCATCGCTTGGCTTGTTTCGAGTGGTTGAACAGCTATTGCTGTTGGTACACGCCCATTTTCTACCGAAAAAACATATGTCCAAATGTTAGGGGAGTTTAGTGAAATCACTATATATTCAATTTCACCATCAGCATATCCATTTATCCATTCCCCTGTAACTTGTTGCATGGCATGGTCGGATTCTAGCCAATACAATACACCCCTACCATTAGGCTTGCCATTTTCAAAATTACCTTCATACCGAAAATTGTGGTATGTAAAAATGCCAAATCCGCTCTGCGGTGCGCCCTCGACTGTGCCTAGTGATGAAGATTTATTTTCCCCTTGCGATTGATTAGGTGTTCCGACGGTGGTAGTGTTGTCACCTAGCATATTTCCGATAGACGATTTGCCACCGCAAGCGACCATATTAAACGATAATATCAGCATAAATATAAGCGAGACAATCTTTGCTGTTCTTGGTTTCATTTTCATAAATCTGCTACCTCTTTCATCATTGAAGTTTCACTTTTTTATATCTTATTAACCCACGATTATAACACACATTAAACCACTTGCATATGGACAAAAGTTAGGAATATATGGATTATCGTGACTATTTTTATTTTCCGCTTGACAAATTAGAAAAAGTAGTTTCCAAATCTTAAATTTTTCTTAAAAATACGCAAAACATTGCCAAAATTTCATTTTCAAACGGAGTAAGTATAGGGGGATAAAAAAGCAAAATAATTTTTTTGCAAGCATAGGCAATGTGGCTACACTCGATAAAACCGTGTCCACCCATGCCGTATTACCCCCGCGCTAAGGCTCTTGGGGTTGCTTGTTGGGAGTACCCAAACCCCTTGAAAGAAAAAAGAGAAAGGAACGGAAAAAATGGACAATGATAACAAAGGCGGTCGGAAACGGAAAATCATGTTGCGGGTGTTCGTCACGGAAGATGAACGCGATTTCATTTATGACAAGATGAGGTCGCTTTCAACAAACAATTTCAGCGCGTATGCCCGCAAAATGCTGATTGACGGTTACGCAATAAACACCGACTATTCAGACCTCAAGGCGGTGTCAGCCGAAATGCAGAAAATCAGCGTGGACATCAACAGGATAGCAAAGCAGGTCAACAGCACCACAAGGATTTATGAACAGGATTTCGGGGAAATGAAAAAGGGGATTGATGACATATGGAACATACTGCGGAAAGCCTTTAGGAACGATATAAGTTTTTCCAAAAGAGGGTGTGGGAGACTTCCCACGAAAAGCGGGACAAAACCGCCACTTTAGGGGTTCCCTTGACCGTAGGTTAAGGGGTGGCGGTTTGACGGAAGAAGGGTGCGTTTTTTGCGCCGTTCTTCCTGTGCTTGCTGGCAATCCTACATATTTTTGTAACCAGAGGATAATCAAATTTTACGAAAGGAACACATAAAAATGAGGAGAAAATTTAAGCATGAGGACGGTCACATCGTCGTGGAAATCCCACTTGCGAATGAACTGCCAACAATAACGGTCGAAATGGAAAACAAGGGGACAGTTTACCGCTTCAACGGAATGTTCAACGGTCATGTGAGCCTGCCCGCAAAGGTTTTAAGGCTGATGGGAAAGGGTGAAAAATTATGATGGAAAAAAATCAAGCGTGTGGTATAATGGGGTCATGCAATCCTGTACTGGCAGACTGCCCGCCAAAGGAGGCTAATATGCAGAAGCAGTCTGGCAACATTACCGCGCTATATGCGCGACTGTCCCGCGACGATGACAACG
>Ga0209737_10001538_pt1 | contig 16475 bp, 13 predicted proteins | sample TergutCu122P3_FD_187284 | JGI IMG/M metagenome (GOLD analysis project Ga0209737, IMG submission 187284) | Cubitermes ugandensis P3 segment gut microbial communities from Kakamega Forest, Kenya - Cu122 P3 (SPAdes) (version 2) | ecosystem: Host-associated > Arthropoda: Insects > Digestive system...
GACAGTCCAGAAAGCGCCCTATTTTGAATTGCCTGAGTCTTTCGGCGTAACGGCTGGCCTCACGGCTTTTTTCGGAAACATTTTTGTTGGGTTGAGACATATAACCCCCTTATTTCTGCTTTGTTTTTATTATTTGACACAATGGTTGGGTTTTCGGTTTTTTCAGGAAACAGTCTAGACATACAACTCCCTTCAAAAAGAAGTGCACAGCACACCGCACAAAAAGGGAGAGGTTGGGGGAGACTCGCAAAACCACCTGCAAGGTGGCCTAAACGAGTTCAAAGACCGGCACATTCCACGGAAAAGCCGGCAAGCCCTAAGGCTTCACGCCCAGGCCACCGAGAACTGGAGGCATGACAGCAAGCCAACCAATTCTCGGTGGCTCCACCGCCACCGTGAAATGTAATCTGAGCTTTGAAACCCAACCGCACCTTTTTAGTGCAGTGGGCGGACTATAGCATTCTTCGTTTGTCTTGGGAAATGTTTTTTTGGGTGGGTTTAGACATACAACTCCCTTCAAAAAGAAGTGCACAGCACACCGCACAAAAAGGGAGAGGTTGGGGGAGACTCGCAAAACCACCTGCAAGGTGGCCCAAACGAGTTAAACGACCGGCACATTTCACGGAAAAGCCGGCAAGCCTTGCGACTTCACGCCTAGGCCACCGAGAATTGGAGGCATGACAGCAAGCCAACCAACTCTCGGTGGCTCCACCGCCACCGTGAAATGTAACTTGGGCGTTTAACCCCAACCGCACCTTTTTGGTGAAGTGCGGGAAGCATAGCATTCTTCGTTTGTCTTGGGAAATGTTTTTTTGGGTGGAGAGTGTTTTCCGGGAAACAGTGGAAGTATTTTGGGTGGGTTTAGACATAGAACTCCCTTCAGAAAGAAGTGCACAGCACACCGCACAAAGAGGGAGAGGTTGGGGGAGACTCGCAAAACCACCTGCAAGGTGGCCCAAACGAGTTAAACGACCGGCACATTCCTAGGGAAAACCGGCGGGCTTTAAGCCCCACGCCCAGGCCACCAGAGAGACTGAGGACAGACAGAGAAACCGCCACTCAGCTTTCTGGTGGCCTCCCTCCTGCCACCTAGGAATGTAACCTGGGCGTTTAAACCCAACCGCACCTTTTTAGTGCAGTGCGAGAAGCATAGCATTCTTCGCATGTCTTGGGAAATATTTTTTTGCCGGGTGGTGTTTTTCTGGGACGCGCAGCGCCTCTTCTCGAAAGAGACAGAGAAAACCAAAACATTTCCAAAAGCTTAACGAAAAACTCCCGGTTTTTTCGCCGTTTCAGCAACTTTGTGGGCAAATGGCGGATAATGTAATCAAAGGGCGCATCTCGCAAGAAGGTTGTCCTTTTTGTGGATGAGGAAAGGCGCTTGGCCCAAGTCGCCAGGGGAGGAGGTATTTAACCACCAAAACTTTCGTATTAAAAGGAAAAAAGTCATGGAAATCTGCTCGCGACAAAATGTCAGCCATTTTTCGAAAACAACTGGAAATTCGGGTGTCAACCCAACGGTTCCCCCTCCCCTTGGCCCCACTCCAGGTGCACCTGGCAGCCCGGCCGACGGCTATGAGCGTTTGAGCCCTCAGCTGACAGCCGTGCCGAGTGCGCCAACCCCCGCTCCGCTTTCCGGTGTGCAAGTCCCCACAAGCAACCTGCAGAAAGGCTCCACCAACAAAGCCGAAGTGGAGCTTCTGCAAAAGGCCCTCGTTAAGCTGGGTTATATGACGCAGGCCCAAATGAATACGGGGCCCGGGACTTTCGGGCCGGCGACGGAAACCGCACTCAAAAACTTCCAGAAAGCCAACGGACTGACGGCCGACGGGCTTTATGGGCCGAATACGCGCAACAAAATGGTTTCTCTGGGTGCAACCACGGGTAGCAGCGGCAGCACCAGCAGCAGCGGCTCGCTTTCCGGCTCCACAGTCCCCGCAAGCAACCTGCAGAAAGGCTCCACCAACAAAGCCGAGGTGGAGCTTCTGCAAAAGGCCCTCGTCAAGCTGGGTTATATGACGCAGGCCCAAATGAATACGGGCCCCGGGACTTTCGGGCCGGCGACGGAAACCGCACTCAAAAACTTCCAGAAAGCCAACGGACTGACGGCCGACGGTGTGTATGGGCCAAATACGCGCAACAAAATGGTTTCTATGGGCGCGACGACGTCCACCAGCAACTCGGGGGGCACCTCGGGCACTTATAAAGTCGACGCCTCAAAACTTCAGTCACCTTACAACCAGTGGGCGTCTTATGTAGAAGCAGCAGCAAAAAAATACAGCTTGGACCCGGCGCTGATTTTTGCCGTCATGGAACGTGAGTCCAACGGACGAAATATAAAAGGGGATGGTGGCCACGGTCGCGGCCTGATGCAGATTGACGACCGCAGCTGGGGCACCTGGCTGGCGCAAAACAACGGAGGAATGGACCCCGCCTCCAACATTATGAAAGGCGCGGAGATTCTTCGAGCCAATCTCGACTATTTTAAAGGAGATTTGACAAAAGCCATCGCGGCTTATAATGCCGGTTGTGGCGGCGTCAACAAAGCCGTCAATGCGGGCAAACATCCAGACAGCGCAACGACGGGTGGGAATTATTCCCGTGACGTTATCCAGAAAATGGATAAATTCCGAGCTGCTTGCACCGGTACCACCAAATAACACAGCTTCACCACCACCGCTTCACCCTGAAAGCCGCTCCAACGGAGCGGCTTTTTTTGTGTCCGGTTTTTGCCCGGCCTTGCTTGCTTGAGGAGGGCTGCTCCTTTTTCTCCTTCTCCTTCTCCTTCTCCTTCTCCTTCTCCTTCTCCTTCTCCTTCTCCTTCCTCCTTCTCCTTCTCCTCCAACCAGCCATGCCCCCGGACAAAAGAAAATAGCTCCATGAGTTAAATGAGTATGTTGATTTTTCAACTTTTCTCTCTGTCTCAGCAACTTTGTATGTGAATGGCGGATAATGTAATCAAAGGAACGCATTCTGCAAGGAGTCGTTCTCGTTTTTGTGGGGGGGAGGAATTCAAGGGCCGTCAGTTGAGGAGGCATTCCATAAAAATTGATTGTTGTACAAACGAAAGGGTTTTCCAATGAAGCTTTTTTATTGTCAGACATTTATATTGTTGGGTTTGGGCTTGGTATTTTTGAGCAGCTGTGGAGATGATGGGGAGGCGGAGGGGTGGGTGCAGACCGAGTCTTCAGTGGAAGAAGGCGTGGGGGGGGTGGAAATCCCCTATGAGGAGGAGGAGTTTGCAGCGGCAAAGAAAGCGGCTACGTTCAGGTGAAATACCCCACCCCCTCCGGCGGCTCCCAGCAATGGAAAATGGGCTATGTTACAGAGTCGGCCTATAACAGTTCGATTGGCGGTACCACCCCCACCCCCCCTGTTGCCACCTCCTGGCAATACCCCATGGACAATGCTTATTGCACATGGAGTACACCCGGGAGCAACATGAGCTGGGGGATGTACAGCTACACCGGAACTGGGCGCAACTATCATGTGGGCATAGACATTGCGGGACGCACCAGCAGCAATGTGTATGCGGCAGCCGCTGGGAAGATTGTGGCGGCCAGCGAGAACGGCTCGAACGGCAGGTATATCGTCATTGAGCATACCATCGGCACCAAGCTGGTTTACTCGTTTTATGCGCACCTAAGTTCCCAAACGCTGACCAGCGGCCAGGTTTCTAAAGGCCAGAAGATAGGGGTTATGGGCAGCACAGGCAACGCCAAAGGGGCGCATCTGCATTTTGCCATAGCGAGCGCGTTTCAAAAAGGCGACTATGTAGGCTACGTCGCACCCGTCGTCTCCGGAAACACAGCGAGTTATGGCAACACCGTTTTCTACAACCCAGTCTACGTCATTAAAAACGGAAAATTGCCTTAACTCCTCAGCAAAAAGAGCAAACACCCACCCAAAGGCCCAGGTTTTCCCGGGCCTTTTTTTGTTTTTCTGAAAACAGCGAAGTGGGAGGTTGGCAAGGCGGCCTTGAACAAAGTCGTCGAAAAAGGCAAGGCGGCCGTTGACAGTCTGAAGGGCCTGGGAAAGACGGTGTGGGATAGCCTGGTAAAGGCAGGCCAGGGGGCGCCCTGAGTGCTTCAGGGTGGGTGGGGGGGCAGAAGCGGTTTATTCCCCCCCCCTCTTCACAGGCAAGCCGGTTTCAGGGCTTAAGCCTTTGGCGCGTGCCATTTCCTGAATGCGCTCCTTGGAGGGCAGCGAGGGTGTCCATGGGGTTTCTTTACCGCTCCACGGCGGAAGTTTCACGGGAGGCAGGGGGACAATGCGGTTAATTTCATAGGCCGTGGGGCGGGCGTATTGGGGGTTGTCGAAAATTTCTGAAAGTTTGAGGTAGCGCCTTGCGCGCTCCTCGTCTCTGGGCAGGCCAAGGTAGCTTGCCTCTTCCGGCTCAGGACTCAAAAAGGCTTCATGCAATGCACGCGCCGCCGCCGCCGCATCCGCAGCATATTCCCCGCCGGCTCCTCCCGCTTTGACGGCAAGCTGGAGGTATTTGAGGGCTTCGTCATATTTTTTTTCGCGCTTTAAGGTGCTGGCGAGCAGGGTGGCTGCGGTTGAATGGCCCTGCTTTGCCGCACAGCGCAGCATTTCCTTCCCCTCCTCGGAGAAGGTGTCGGTATAGGCGTTTTGCGACGCCATGCCCAGGGCAAACTGTGCCTCCGGGTCTCCCAACTCCGCCGCCTTCCGGCAATACAGCAGTGCAATGTCGAAACCCTCCTCCCAACCCAAATCTTTCGTCTTCAGGTGGCCTACAAGCAGATAGCCCCGAGGAATGCCACGGTGGACGAGCTCCTTGGCTATTTCCATGGGTTGGGTGTTGCTATCATCGGCTTCTGAGCGGCCCCATAAAAGGATGGCTGCCAGGAGGTAAGCGGCCTTGTCGTGCCCCCATGCGGCGGAAATGCGAAAGAGGCGCTCTATTTCCGCGTAGGCTGCGGGCTCCTCTTCTTTCTGCTCCACATTTTGGATGAAGCGTCTGTGCGCGTGCCAGAAAAGTTTGTCCGCGTCCGCGTCGCGCGGGGGAATGCGGTCTTTCTCATAGGTGCAGGTGAAGGCTTGCCCTGGGTGTGCGTCGGACACCTCGGACAATTCGGGCACCGGAGGCCATGCAAAAGGCGCCTCGACGTTGCGGGCATGGTGTGTGGCGCAGGCTGAAAAAAGCAGGCCCAACAACCCTGTCAAAACCTGGCTGGAAAATTTTTGGGGCGTTTTCAGCATTTTCATTTCACGCCTTTCTTCAGCCGTCGGCCGGTTTGAGGGTTTAAGCCTTTTTTGCGCGCCATTTCCTCAATGTGTTTTTCGCTGGGTGGCGGCAGGGAAACCGTGGCGTTGGCTTTTTTGACGGCGTCGTATTCCTGCTCCAACGCGCAGCGCAACATCTCCTCCCCCATTTCATATAAATCCACGCTCGGCTCCAACAACCAGTGGCTTATCCACTCTCCCAGGAGTGTCTGTGCCTCCGGGTTGCCCAAATCCGCCGCCATCCGGAAATGTTGCAATGCGGCTTGGCTGTCCTCTTCGACACCATGGGCGTCGTGCAACATTAACCCCATCAAATAATAACCGCTGGGTATTTTCCGGCGGATGAGCTCTCTGGCCATGTCGACAGCTTCGGCAATGCTGTCAGGGTTGGAGGTGTTTCCCATCAGCCAATGTGCCAGGCGGTGCGCGGCCTCGTCGTGTCCCCACGCGGCGGCAATGCGGTAGAGTCGCTCTGTCGGGGCGAATGCCTCAGGGTTTTTTTCTTTCTCGTGCGGCGTTTTTTTGTGCAGCTTTTGTGCATACTCAAAGAGTTTGTCGGCCTGTGCGTCGCGCTTTGGAAGGTATTCTGCCTCGTGGATGCAGGCAAAAGGCAGTTGCTTTTCCCAGGTGCCGGGAGTTTGTGAAAGCGCATTCTCCTGCGCGGGACGGCCCGTCCTGAAGTCCAGCCCCTTTTGGCGCGCCATTTCGCGAATGCGTTTTTCACTGGGCAGCGGTGGGGACTCTTTCTTTTCTGTGTCCGCCACAAACGCCACATGCCCTTGTTTTTCCGCACAGCGTTTCATTTCCAAACCTGTTTTGGAAGCATTCGCGCCCAGGGCTGTCAACTTGTCTCCCAGGAAATGTTGTGCTTCCGGGTTGCCCAAGTCGGCGGCTTTTAGGAAATAACGCAAGGAAGCGTTGGCGTCTTTTTTGACGCCGTGGCCTTTGTCAAGCAAATGGCCCATCAGCGTGTAGCCGCGGGGAATGTTGCGGGCAACCAGCGCTTCGGCCATGTCCACCGCATGGGTGGCGCTGTCTGGGGAGGTGGTTTTGCCTTCCATCAGCAAGTGCGCCAGCTGCCAGGTGGCCTCGTCGTGTCCCCACGCGGCAGCAATGCGGTAGAGTCGCTCCACTTTCGCAAAGGCCATTTTGCTTTTTCGAAGCAGGTTTTTTTTGTGGTGCCATGCGGCATTCTGGAAAAGCATGTCGGCTTCCAGGTTGTGCGCCGCAATGCGCTTTTTTTCAAAGGTGCAGGTGAAGGCAGGTTGTTTTTCCAATGGCGTGAAGGCTTCAAGGCCGGTTTCGGGCTGAAGGCCTTTGGCCAGCGCCATTTCCTGAATGCGCTCCTCAGAGGGAAGCGGAGGAGGAGAATTCCATTGTTGCAGCCATTCCATTTCACCCTTTTTGTTGTCCTCTTCCCTCACACGCAAAGCTTCACCATAGGCCGCTTCGGCATGCCCCTGCGCTGCCGCACAACGTCTCATCTCCTTGCGCTCCACCTCACTCAGCTCATAGGCAAAATCAAAAAAACCGGAGCGTGCGGTGCTCACCTCATGTTGTGCCGCCGGGTGGCCCATGGTTGCCGCCTTCCAGAAATATTTCTGCGCGGCTTCTGGGTTTTTTTCCACGCCATAACCCTTTTTAAGCATATACGCCATCAAAGCATAACCTTTGGGGCTGTTGCGGCGGATGAGCTCTGCAACCGTTTCAAGGGCCTCATGGGCAGCCTCGCTGGAGTCCGGGCGCTCTTCCATGAGAAAAAGCACCCACGCCCAGGCGGCCTCCTCATGCCCCCAGGCTATGGCAATGCGGTAGAAGCGCTCGGCTTGTGCAAACAACACCGGCTCTCTTCCTTCCATCAGGCTTTTTTTGTGGAGCCAGCTTGCATGTCGAAAAAGTTTCTCCACGTCCATGTTGCGCGGGAAAAGGCGGTTTTTCTCTTCAAAACACCTGAAAGGTGTCGGGCGCTCTTCCGGTGTGTCGGGCATAGGAAAGAGGTTGGGCCTTCGGGCAATTCTAAAGTCAGACTCATTCCCCAAAAGGGCACAGCCTGCGAAAAGCAAACCCAAGCACCCCACCCAAACCTGGCTGAAAACTTTTGGCTGTGTTTTCATTTTGCCTCCTGTTTTGTGGGCAACCCGGTTTGGGGCTTCAGGCCTTTGGCGCGCGCCATTTTCTCAATGCGTTTTTCGTCCAGCGGCGAGGCCTCGTCTTTTTTCCAATGCTTCACCCACGCCATTTCGCCATTCCACGTGGGGAGTTTGAGGGGAGGCAGCGGGACAATGTGCCCAATGTCCTCGACGGTGGGGTTGAAAAAAGCAAACGCCTTCAAACTTTCTTCCATGGTTTGGTAGCGTGCGGCGCGCTCTTCGTCTTTGGGCAAACCCACATGGGCCAGGGCCATAGCCAGGTTCAGTTGCTGCTGAATGCCGAAGGGGTTTTCTTCTTCATGGCTTTCTTCATAATAATGGCCCTCTTCGCCTGTGTCTGCGTTTTCCTCGGGGGCGGGGCTTAAAAAGGCTGCACTCAACCAAGCTGCCGCCTGCGCATTTCCTCCTTTGACGGCAAGCTGGAGGTATGTGAGTGCCTCCCAATCCTTCTTTTTGTCGCGTGGCCTTTTTTCTCCCCAATAACGCCGCTCCTCTTTGTTGGAAGAAAAATGAAAAGCCAGGTGGAGTGCCGCTTCGCCATTTCCCTGAGTGGCTGCGCAGCGCATCATTTCTTTGCCTATTTCATGTGCAGGGCCCTTCGCTGAAAGCAGTTTTTTTCCCACTTCATATTGTGCCTGCGGGTCTCCCAAGTCGGCGGCCCTGCGGAGGTATTGCAGGGGGGCTTTGGAGTCTTTTTGAATGCTGTGGCCCTCGTCCAAAAGCTGCGCTTTGAGGAAATAGCCGTGGGGAATGCCGCGGCGAATGAGGGTTTCGGCCATTTCCACCGCCTCGTTTGTTTTGTCTTCAGAGGCCGTGGGGTTGTCTGCAAGCAGGCGCGCCAAATGGCTTTGGGCCTTGTCGTGTCCCCAGGCAGCGGCAATGCGTGTGAGTCGTTCGACTTGGGCGAATGTCTCCGGGGTGGGTGTTTCTTCCTGCATATGCAGCCGGAGGGCTTGCCTCCAGAGTTTGTCCGCATCCGCGTCGCGCTTGGGAATGCGGCTTTCCTCATGCACGCAAAGGAAGGGTTTGGGCTGCTTAGGTGTTTGGGACAATTCATCCGCGGGTTTTCCGGACGCGTCTTTTTTCAAGGGGTAGCCGGTGTTAAAGTCAAGGCCTTTGGCCAGCGCCATTTCCCGAATGCGTTGGGGGCTTGGCAGGGGTGGCGGGGCATAGGCGTTCCATTTTTTCATCCATTCAATTTGTTTGTCCCACGCGGGGAGTCTGGTTGGTGGCAAGGGCACAATGGCGTCAATTTCGTCGACGGTGGCGTTGACAAAAAAGTTGGCGTCGTGTTTTTCCCCGCGCTGGTTTTCAGCGGCAGTTTTGAGAATGTCGCGAATTTCGCGGTAGCGCGCACTGCGTGCCTTGTCCACCTCGGCCTGGCCCATATAAGGCCAGATGCCGGGCTCCGTATGCACAAAGGCCGCTTCCAATGTTTCTGCCGCCTCCACACTCCCCGCCTGGACTGCCCTTTGCAAATGCCGGAGCGCCTCGTCATATTTCTCTTCCTGCCTCAACACTTCCGCCATATACAGCGCGGCCTTCACATGCCCCTGCTTGGCTGCACACGCCATCATCTCCCGGTTTTGCTGCAGGCTTCCCACATAAAACTGTGCCTCGGGGTTTCCCAACTCCGCCGCCCTCAGGAAATAATTTTGCGCGGTTTTGGAGTCCTGTTTCACGCCATAACCGTTGCTCAGCAAAACACCCATGAGTGCATAGCCGTGGGGAATGCCGCGGCGAATGAGTGCTTCGGCAATGTCCACAGGTTGGGTGAGAAAGTCGCCCGAAAGTGCTTCGCCATTTTCATGGTGCAGCAAACGGTTTTTTTCCAAAAGCAGGTGCGCCAAATGGCTTGCGGCCTTGTCGTGTCCCCACGCGGCGGCAATGCGGTGGAGTCGTTCCATTTCGGGAAACAAGTCCTTCTCTTCTTCTCTTGTTTCATAAATGCTTTGGCGCTTGTTTCTTGCGCGAAGGCTTTTTTTATAAAGCCAGTTGGCATACTCAAACAGTTTGTCGGGCTCCGTCTGTGTGGGCGGAATGCGCGTTTCCTCAAAGCTGCAGGTGAAAGCTGTCTGCTCTTTTGAGGGTTGGGCGGGGGTTTTGAGGCCGGTTTTGGGGTGGAGGCCTTTGGCCAACGCCATTTCCCGAATGCGCGCTTCAGCCGGCAAAGGCGGAATGACATTTCGACTTTGTCCCCATTTTTTTTCCCAGGCTTCTTTCTCGCGTTTTTTCACCCATGCAATGTGTCCGTCCCATTCGGGAAGTTGTGCCGGAGGCAGGGGGACAATGTCGTCCATTTCTTCCACGGTGGGGCGGGAGGAGCGGTAGGGGAAGGGGGGGTGAGGGTAACCGTATTCATATTCGTCATCCTCGAGAAAACGGTTGATTCTCCCATAGCGTGCGGCGCGCTCTTCGTCCGTTTTCAGGAAAGTCTCCTGCAGCTTTCTTGCTGCCTTCCCGCTTCCTCTCCTTAAGGCCTCCTGGAGATATTTGAGTGCCTCCTCCTCCTCTGAGCAGCACCCCCTCATGTACAGCGCTTTGGCATGGCCCTGCTCTGCCGCGCAGCGGAGCATTTCTTGGGCCATTTTCTGAAAATAGAGAGAGTGTGAAAGGTCAGCCCTCTGGCAGTCGGTCAGCTTGTCCCACAAAAAATATTGCGCCTGCGGGTTTCCCAAATCCGCCGCCTTCCGGAAATATTGCAGCGCAATGGGGCTAAGCCCGTGGCTCTGGTAGAGCAGGTAACCTTGCAAATAATAGCCGTGGGGAATGTTGCGGTGCATAAGCGAATAGGCCACCTCCTGGGCAAGCGTTTGGCTTAAATCCTCTTCCTTCAGCAAAGCGCGGGTGGCCTCCTCATGCCCCCATGCGGCGGCAATGCGGTGGAGGCGCAGGACTTGCTTCTGGTCTTTTGAAAGTTTTTTTGTCTGCGTGTCGTCGTTGTCTTCTTCCTCTTCCTCCTCCGCTTCTTCCTCTTTTCCGTAGCGGCTCTTCAGAGTTTTTTGCTCGAGGTTTTTTTCATGCAGCCATTGGGCATGCTGAAAAAGCATGTCGGCTTCAGGGTGGGGAGGCGGCGGCGGACTCACCTCCTCAAAAACGCAGGCAAAAGGAAGTTGTGTTTCCAGCGTGTCGGGCAGAGAAGACACGTCGGGAAGTTTTGTCACCTGGAAGTTTTTCCCCAGCAACACTTCCAACGCAGCGGGTGTTTGTGCACTGGGCATGTCAGCCAGCACATTGGGAGTGCTGCGGGTGGCGCAACTTGAGAGTGACAAAAAAACCAGCAATGCCCCCATGTGGCCGCATGTGTTTTGTAAGCGAGGTGCTTTTGGTTGTGCTTTCATTTGGCCTCCTTTTTCAGCGGCCATGCGTTTTGGGTGCTCAGGCCTTTGGCGCGTGCCATTTCTTGAATGCGTTTGGGGCTGGGCAGCGGCGGGGTTTTGCTGTCGGGCGCATCCACCAACCCCTCCCTCAGCATTCCCACAAGTTTTTCAGCCGCCTTGTCATGTCCCCATGCAGCGGCAATGCGGTAGAGTTTTTGGACTTCGTCAAACGCCCCCTGCTGCTCATAGAAGTTTTTGTCATAGCGCCATTGGGCGTGCAGAAAAAGCTTCTGTGCTTCAGCGTTGCGTTGAGGAATGCGCGTTTTTTCATGCCTGCAGGTGAAGGGCGGTTGGGCTTCCAAGGTGACAGGAAGCGCCGACACCTCGGCGGGCACTTTTGTTTTTCGAAGCTCCTGCGCGAATGCGTGGCTGGCCAAAACCAGCAACAGCACGAAGGAGACGGGGTGCGGTGTTTTCATTCTGCGCCTTTTTTCCGCAAGACGCTTTGAAAGTCCAGACTGCCTGCACCTAGACTGGTCTAAACCGCTCTAAAAGCGCACTTCGAATTCCAGTGTCTTCTGAGCTGCCTCTACTTTTTCCAGAAACGCCTCCAGCAGAAGGCTGCGCTCTCCAGGAAACACTTGCTCCACCTTCGTTTGAAAAACAGCCTTGCCTTCGCTGTCGGTTTTCGAAAATATTTCCACCCTCATTTTCTGCTCAAAAATGCAGCGCGCGGCCTCCTGAGAAATTTCTCCGTCGGGAGCAAAAACAAGGTGGCTTAACTCATAAACACCCGCCTCCGGTTTCCCCGCCGCAAGCTTCACAAAGGTTTCGCTTCGCCACCCCAGCGTCCTAAGCTCCTCGGGAATCTGCTCATCATCCACAAAAAGCATGCCCTGCTCAGCAAACAACTGCGCCATCAGCCGCAAAGGAATTTCTTGGTCCATCCATTTACCTCGACGAAAAGTTTCTCGGCCCCCTCGCCTGGTTTGCCTCCCTCCTCCTCCGCTGCTTCTTCTCCTCCACCCTCTGCTCCACCCTCTGCTGCCCTCTTTTTTAACTGCCCCGGCCCCCGCTCTCCACCCTTAAAGACGGGCTTTTCTATGCCTGGGAGGAAAACTTAAACGTGTTTCAGGAGACATGTAAATGCAGAAATGGGTGGGGGCTTAAGGAGCGGTGGAGGGAGAAGGAGGAGGAGCAAATGCCGCTGGACGCCGGGCCGGGTTGGTTTTAAATAGGGGGTATGTCCTGGCGAATTCTGCGTCTTCTTTTTATGGTGGCGGTGTTATGGGCCCTGCCTGTATTGGCGCAGAAGCAGGAGTTGGGGGCCCGGCTGCCGGAGAGTGCGACGCAGGTGGGCAAGCACCGTTTTCGCGTTGGCATGACAATGGAAGCGCTGCTCAAATTTTATGGGACGACGTACCCCGCTTCGGCTTACCCGCGGATTTTCATTGTCAACCAGCCGAATGTACAGGCCTTGCACATACAAAACCCCAAAAAGGGCAGTTGGGCCGGCATCAACATTTATGAGACGAGGGGGGAGCAGGAGGAGTTGCGTATTTTTGTGGTGCCGGCGGAAAAACCGAGAGCAACCCCTGCGGCCAAAAAACCGGCGGCTTCGAAGAAATAGGTTTTTTTGCGCACAAGCTTGTTGACTTCTCTTGAGGGTGAAGAGAAAAAGCGTGGGTTGTTGGGTTGGGCGGGGTGAGTGGAGGCGAATGGAAGTTGGGTGGAGGTTGGGTGGAAGTGGGTGGGGAATCGTCTAACGGTAGGACTCCAGACTCTGACTCTGGCCATCTAGGTTCGAATCCTAGTTCCCCAATGGTCTTTTCGCCTCCTGGCGGCCGAAGCCTCCGGTTCTGCTCAGGTCACGCACTGGGGTGCGCTCCCATCGCAGAATCCTCACCTTCGACCACCAGAAGACGAAAATCCTCATTGGGGACTCTCTTCGTTGCGAACTGCGCTCTTTGCGCCTGCCTTCGGCGGCTTAAGAGCGCTTCAAACCACCAGGAAACAAAAATCCTCATTCAGGGCACACTTAGTTGCGCTCTGCGCTCTTTGCGCCTGCCTTCGGCGGCTTAAGAGCGCTTCAAACCACCAGAAGACGAAAATCCTCATTGGGGACTCTCTTCGTTGCGCCCTGCGCTCTTTGCGCCTGCCTTCGGCGGCTTAAGAGCGCTTCAAACCGCCAGGAAACAAAAATCCTCATTCAGGGTATACTTGGTTGCGCTTTGCGCTTATATGCAGCTTTGCAAGGCAGGGAACATGCTCTCAGAAAGCCCCGAATCCGCTACACCCGCGCGCCGCAAACTCCGCGTCGTTATTGTCAAACCTTCCAAATATGACGATGACGGCTATGTTATTCGTCATTTCCGTGGCGTGCTTCCAAGCAATACACTCGCCTGCCTGTCGAGCCTGACGAGGGATGTTGCTGAGCGCAAGCTTCTGGGAGACAAGCTGAAGCTTGAAGTGGAACTTTTTGACGACACGGTGCAGAAGGTGCCGACTCGGCGGATAATTCGCTGGCAAAAACTCCCACGGCGGCGCGTTGTTGTGGTGTTGGCCGGTGTGCAGACCAATCAGTTTCCTCGAGCGGCTAAGCTGGCGAAAAAATTCCGTGAGGGTGGGTTGCAGGTGCTGCTGGGGGGATTTCACGTCAGCGGAACGCTGGCTTTGTTGCCTGGCGTTACGCCGGAAATTCAGGAGCTCCTGGACATGGGCGTCACCGTTGTCAAAGGCGAAGTCGAAGACACCTGGGGAGACATTCTGCGCGACGCCGACGCTGGGCGTTTGCAGCCGATTTATGACTTCATGGACAAAAAGCCTGACTTGACACACAAGCCACTGCCGATGGTTAATGAAAAATATTTGAAGAAATTCATTGCTTCCGGTTCAGGCACCATCGACTGCAGCCGCGGCTGTCCCTTCAATTGCAGCTTTTGCAGCATCATCAACGTGCAGGGGAGGCAAATGCGCGTTCGCGCCGCTGAAACCTTGGTGGAGACGCTGCGTGAAAACTACCGCAACCAGAAAATTCACTTCTATTTTTTTACCGATGACAATTTTGCCCGAAACCCCCACTGGCGCGACATTTTCCATGGCCTTCGGAAACTGCGCGAAGAAGAGCAAATCCCCATCCGGTTTATGATTCAGGTGGATGCGAAGTCGCACAAAATTCCCGACTTTATTCCGCTGGCCGCCAAGGCCGGTTGCTCGCAGGTTTTTATTGGCATGGAAAGCATTAACCCGCAAAACCTGAAAGCCGTAGGCAAGCACCAGAACAACGCGGAGGATTATAAAAGCCTCATCAGCGCATGGCATGACGCAAAAATTATTACGCATGCCGCATATATTTTTGGATTTCCTTTTGACGCTCCCAACTCTCTGCGTGAAGACGTTCGGCGGTTGCAAGGGGAGCTGAGGGTGGATTTGGCCTCCTTTTTTATGTTGACGCCCATCCCCGGCTCGAAAGATCATGCCGACATGGTTGTACGCGGCGAGCAGACACACCCGGACTTGAATGACTATGACTCATTCCATGAAATTATCCGCCACCCCAACTTCGCCCCCGGCGAACTGTTGGCCTCCTACCGCGAGGCGTGGAAAAATTTCTATTCTTTTGCACATATGAAAGACGTCCTCTCCCGCGCCCACCCCAAAAACTATTGGAACATTCTCCTGGACTTTCTGTGGTATAAAAATTCCGCGCTGATTGAAGGCGGACACCCCATGCTGCATGGGTTTTTCCGGCTGAAAAACCGCACAGAGCGAAGAGACGGCTGCGTGGTGGAGTCACGCATTTCTCACTTTTTCCGCCGCACGCGCGAAATCGCCCAGACACTTCGCGGCTGGGCATTGCTGTTGCTGGAGATGGAAGAGCTCTGGCTGCAAACGCGCGTACGCTCCGACGCGGAAAAACGCCTGCACATGGAAATAGAAAACCTGCGCAAACAACTCAACCGAAACCTGCGCTCGGCCGAATTGCAGCTCGCCCATGTGCGGGCACGACTGCATTTCCCGGAACTTCGCATTCCTTCGCGACTGTCCCTCGCGCTGCGTCATTTTAGCTTTTCCATGTCCAAACGTTTGGCTTATTCGCGCAGTGACTTGAAACTTTTCTGGCGACGCGCGCTCCGCCCGAAAACGCTTTTCGTGCGGCCACACAAAGTGGCGCTTCATTTGCTGAAAGACGTGCAGCTGTTTCTGATGTTTATAAGAGATATGGTAAAAGCCTGAGGGTGGCACGGGGGGGGCTGGCGTTTCTCTCCAGAAACCCCCCAAAAGGACTATGGCTTCGGCCTGCAGTGGTTTGGCTCTTCGTCGCCAAGCGTTTGCCTGTCCATCTCGCAATATTCATTTTCTGCACAGCCTTTGTTGTCGTTGCACGGCGTATAACATTTGCCTGGCTCACCCATGGCGTTGCCTGAGCATACTTGCCCTCCAGGGCAAGTGTTTTTTTCGGCGCCCACAATGCAAGGAGGGGGCTTCGGCCTGCAGTGGTTTGGCTCTTCGTCGCCAAGCTTTTGCCTGTCCATCTCGCAATATTCATTTTCTGCACAGCCTTTGTTGTCGTGGCACGGCGTATAGCATTGGCCTGGCTCACCCATGGCGTTGCCTGCGCATACTTGCCCTCCAGGGCAAGTGTCTTTTTTGGCGTCTACAATGCAAGGAAGAGGCGCACAACCACCCTCCGCTCCTGCACAACAACCTATGGGGCAACCCACCACCCCAACCACAAGTACGCACAATGCCAACAACACCACCTTCTCATTTCCCATTTCCTTGTGTGTCTCCATCATCGCCTCCTCTTTTGGAATGTTTCCTCAATCCTCACCATTTATGTACAACGCGGACAGACTAACACATTCCTGCGGATTTCAGAATACGTGCCTTAAGCATGTTAAGCGGCGAAGACATTGCTTTGGCCGCAATGACGGCGAGGGTCCGCAATGAAAAAAACAACTCCTTTGGCAGAGCAAGAAAACCCCGCCACTGCGAGAAGGTACAAAAACCGTGCGGCAGGGGCTCGCACCAGTGCACAGCCGTTTCCACAACTGCGGCAACCCCCATGCACCAGTGCACAGCCGTTTCCACAACTGCGGCAAGTCTCATGCACCAGTGCACGACAGTTTCCGCAACTACGGCAAGCCCCATGCAGCAGTGCACAGCCGTTTCCGCAACTGCGGCAAGCCCCATGCGCCAGTGCACGACAGTTTCCGCGACTGCGGCAAGTCTCATGCAAGTGTGCACAACAGTTTCCACGACTGCGGACAGTCCCATGTAAAGGTGCGGAGTCATTGAAGTGGCGGGTTGAGGGTGAGCCGCAGGCGAACCCCAACACCGCGTAAAGATTGAGTCCGCAAATTCTCTGTGTGTGTCAGCATTGTCTCACGACTTAACTGCCCGTTCTGATTGTATATATGCAGGAAACTTCCTTCGGGGATGTGCGACAATAGATATGAGTCATTTGAAATGGTGTGGATGAGGTTTTGGGACGAAGCGTTTTTGTACGCAGCGCTTTTTGATGTAGCCAGGAGGCCGTGATGGTAGTGAATGAAGGAGGCAGTGGGAAGCAGGAAGCAGGAAGTTTTCTCCCCCCCAAAAGGAATTTTTTGCTGAAACGTTTTGCCTTGGGCACCCTGTGCACACTTGTGCTCAGTCTGTGCGCCCAACATGGGCGCGTACCCACGGGTGAAAGTCCCGTCGCAAGTAGCTCACTACAAGCGAAGTGAATCGTAACTGCACGAGGGCGACCGAG
>Ga0209737_10001539_pt1 | contig 16470 bp, 12 predicted proteins | sample TergutCu122P3_FD_187284 | JGI IMG/M metagenome (GOLD analysis project Ga0209737, IMG submission 187284) | Cubitermes ugandensis P3 segment gut microbial communities from Kakamega Forest, Kenya - Cu122 P3 (SPAdes) (version 2) | ecosystem: Host-associated > Arthropoda: Insects > Digestive system...
ATGATACCATATGTAACATAAATAAGCCAAGGAGTGTTTTCATTGACAAAAGCTGTACTCACCATTCCGACACCAGTAAGCAAACTGCCGGTAAGCGTTACCTTTTTAGGTCCCAGTTTGTCCTGGGCATAACCACCCAAGATAATACCAAGCACAAACATTGACAACATTATTGACGAGGTAAGTGATGCCGCCCCGGCATCCCAGTTTAAGTGGATGGCAACCGGCCCTCTAAATACACTCCAACCATAAATTATACCCGCGCAAAATTGGATAACCATTCCCGCGATTAAAATTATACATCTCTTTTGCGTTTTCACCTTTGTTCCCCCATCTGCTTGTTCATTTTTAGTTGCTTTTGTTTTTGAGTATAACTAATACAGTAGCGAAAGTCAAACCCTGTTTTAAGATGACTTTTTTACACGTGAACCATCTGAATACGACAGCACCAAAGATGTTGCCAGGTTTTATTTTATCTATCAAACTTCAAATTAAATATCTTCTGCGTAATTCTCCATGAACCATTTCTTAGGAACAATGTATAATAATCTGTATAAGTCCGGGATGCTCTGCGCCACTCAACCTTTGCAATGGCAGTATCTCCAGTTATATCGAGAAGTAATACCTCCCTATCAAAACCCTCAGGATTATTATCCCCCAAAATATATTTAGTGCACCAGAGTTCAAAAGTGATACCATCCTTAAAATATGTACTGTAAATATAAGCGTTAGGATGGAACACCTCTTTCAAGACCTCATAATCACGATTGTCAAATCCATCAAAAAATTTTTGCAACATTATCATAATATCATTTTTCATTAATTCAGCCACATCATTTATTTCATCTATTTCAATTACTTCATCTGTATCCATGTTTATAACCTGCCCGTCTTCTAATATTTCCAAGTTATCACCACAACCTGATAAAATGAGTATTTTGCAAAAAATGATTAATACAAAAGTCGCATGCAATTTACTTTTAATTTTTCTAAAAGCCATCATTAGGTATCTCCTCTCCTAGCAACAGGTCTATGTTATTTATTACTTCGCAAAAATAATCAGTTTCTTCCAAAAATGGAAAATGCGCAGAATTGGAAAAGTACACTATCCTTTTTTGGGGGGCAATTAATTCTTCATAATATTTCGTAACCACATCTGTTGAGGTTAATTTATCGTGCTTACCCACAATAAATAAAACCGGAATATCAATACTTTTAACTTCATCAAATAAATTTGTCGAAGCCATCACGTTATAAAGCAACCTACATGAAAAGTCCATCCCCATGGGTATAGACCTCTTTTCATTCTCGTCATACAAGCTACTGCTTGACATGATTTCCATAAGCTGGCTTAAGTTTGATTTCCATGCCCATGCACCACCATATTTTACGACATAATCATATTCTTCATTCCAGGCATTTCCTTGAAAAAGGTTGATTCTGCGTACCGCTTCATTGTCGCCACGTTTATTTGCTTCATCCAAAAGAAAAGGTAAACAACTTTCATAATTCAGTCTTGCATTTACAAATTGTCCTATACTGATAAAGCAATCAAAGAGTTCAGGATATTGATCTATTGTCAACATACCAAGCAAAGCTCCCCACGAGTGCCCTGCTAAATATATTTTCGAATAATCTAATGTACTTTTCAAATACTTAACTACTTCATATAAATCACTGATAAATTGATCTATGTTCATGGATTCGACGGGAATAGATAAACAATAACTTTTACCTGCACCCCTTTGATCCCATTGAACAACTGTAAAGTTTTTTTCCAGTTCTGCTTGATATGCATGGGCAACGGCTATTCCCGGAAATCCCGGTCCACCATGCAAAAATAATAAAACGGGATTATCTTTATTTTCCGAACGTATATATATCCATTGTTTAACGCCATTAATAGTTACATCTTCAATGATATCAATATCAAGAACATTATCCCGAAATATTTCCTCACAACTTTCTATCTCAATAATATCATTTATCACAGATTCATCCGTATTCATATTTATATCCTCTTTGTCCGCAATTTCTTCTCTGTTGCCACCACAACCCGATAAAATAAATACGTTGCAAAAAATAGCAAAAATAAAAACAGCTTGTAGTTTATTCTTTGTTTTACAAAAAGTCATCATTAGATATCCCTTTCAGATTACTGCTTTTTCTTGACCGGAATCCAAATTTCGCTTACCCCATAACCAAAGTCCCCAATGCCATAACCATACCACATTTCAAATGCGATGCCGGGAACCTGCTCATAGTCGGTGGTTGGGAACCATTCTGAATAAATACGTAACCACAAACTTTGCATTTCTAAAGGTGTGGCGGGGAATATTGCCCACGTCTTTTCATCGACTTTTAAACGGGTATATTGCTCGAGAATTTCTAAACCGGGCGGGGTATGACAACAAAGCATAAATTTTTGTCCTGATTCCGATTGGTCAAAGATCGCGGCATGAAACCATGTATCAAACGGTCTTCCAAGCAAATCATTAAATTCTTTCCATTTTCCATCCTTGATTTTTTCTTTGACAAAAGCCGGAGCTTGGATGAACGCTTGTTGCATATCATAACTCAAATCGGTATATATACCAAACACCTCAAAAACGTCTCTTTTTTCAATCCGATAGTGCATCTCCCTGTCTCCCTTGATTGATATTGAGAAGTTCATTTTGGGATAAGCCTTTAATGGAGCATTCGTTCCGCGAACTGATGTTGGTGTCATTCCATGCATATTTTTAAATGCCCTGCCAAATGCATCAGGTGAATCATAACCGTATTTCAAGGCAATATCGATAATTTTACAATCACTCGACCTTAATTCAAAGGCTGCCAAGGTTAACCGTCGCCGCCGGATATATTCTGATAATGATACGCCGGTGATATACGAAAACATCCGCTGAAAGTGATAGGTTGAGCAACAAGCAGTCTGCGCGACCTTATCAAAGTTGATTTCGTCCGCTAGATTCGCCTCAATATAATCAACGGCATTATTCATACTTTTGACCCAATCCATATATATCACCTTTCTAAAATAAATTATGGCACATATACATCGTCTTTACCCTGCAATCCATGCACCAAAAAGTCGGGAGTTTTGCAAAAATCGAGATTTTTCTTTACATTTTTACATATTTCATTTATACTCATATTATCGATGAGCTGTAAAAGCTTCTTTCATTCTAATTATACTAATGATAATCATTTTCATCTACTTTATCCAAAACATGATGAAGGAATGTAATATTGGACTTTGAAAACATAGTGTGCTTAACCAGGTAGCCGGGCAGGCGGCGCATATCCACTCCGAGCTTTTTAACGAAAGGAGGGTATGCCTTATGACTACATATGAAGAATTTATGATAATTATCTCTGTTGCTTTATTGATTGTCACAATTCTGAGATATAGAAATAAGAAATAGCCGTCCGACTTTGAGCGAAGTTTACGGCTATTCCTAAATAGCTTTATAACTGCCGGAGTGGGTAGAATGAGTTACCTCTCGGCTACCTTGTTAAACATATTATATCAACTGCTGGAGGAAAAGTAAATATATTTTTGCAAAATTAAAACCCTGGGTATCAATTTTTGTAATAAATCCTTACTTTACTAAGAAGCTCATCCATATCACTTAATGAAAACAATTCCTCAATATAAAACACCCCATATGGCAAATTTCCTTCAAAAATCCTAGCTGCGACTAAGGCTGTAATCTCGCCTGTCAGCATGGAATTATTGTATCCGACTGCTCCAATATGATAAGCGTGTTCTTCGCCGTTTCTAACTCCGAAAGCATCGATCTGCACACCATAAGCATCAGTGCCTATATTCAATTTGTGAATAATTTTCAAAATTAATATAAAAGATTTTAATAAAATATTGTATGATACTCTCCATCTTAACAAGGCAAACAGACCCAAACGTTTTAAGATACTTATATAAGCCGTCATAATTTTGGAATCATAACAATAATAAGATGCCACATTTTCGATATTTAAAGTTTTCTGGAGGATAAATTGGTCGGCAAGATTAAAAGGGTAGGTCGTTCTTGTACATAATGGTTCGCCAAAAGTCGTTTTGTTCTTACCTACAAATGGCCTGATTTTCTTCCTGACACCGGCGTCATATCTGTAATAATCATGATATATGCTGTCCAAAAACCATTTGACACCATCGTCACCATGAGTCTCCCCCAATCCCAATAACAAATTAATATTTACTTTTTGTATTATATCAAATTCATCTTTTGCTTTTTTTACCAGGATATTTGATAAGCCGGGAGCCAGACCAACACCAAGAACACAAGTTGAGTTATTATTGAAAACAGTTTCCTTAAACTGCTCAATCTTTTTCACAGAATCATATGAAGGTGAAATATCTACATAATGAATACCATTTTGTAAACAATACTCCGCAAAAAGATTATTTTCTGCTGATAAGCACATAATGGCAACCTTCACATTCATTGTTGCCACAGATATAATGTCCATATCATATATGTCTAGTTTTATGGTTTCAAACGAATTATTAAGTTCCGCCGAGAAAGAGTTTGCCTTTTTTAAACTTCTTCCTGCCACAATAACTTTACCCGGAAATTTTTCAAGCAAACTCAACACAACATATCTACCTACTTGCCCATACCCACCAACAACTAAAATTTTGTCTTTCATAATTTTCGACATCTCCTGCTGCTTCCCCTGTATCTCCAACACTTTAAATTATATTGGACTTTTTTGCAGCTATCAATCATCAATCTGCTATGAAAATGTTGCGTAGTATGCATATCTATTTATTTGTGTTGGATTTTATTAAGATAAAATAAATGAAACTAACAGTAGAAATTTACTATATCAACATCGATAGTTTGTAAGTCATTTTCCTTTTTAAGTGTGAGTGTACTACTTCTGTAACCACTATCTGCATTATAAATAAGTGTAATCGCAGAAAGACAAGAATTTACCTAATTTCATGAAGATAAAGCTGAACCCTATTTTGTATCACATCTACTGTTGTGTCCAAATCTTTTTGCCCCGAAAAGAACGCGGAAGCTTCTTCATTGATTATGTTTAAAATAACAACATTATACTCAAAGCGATTTTTAGCCCGGTTTATTAGTTCGTATACAGCATCAATATGTTTTTGTTCTGCTTCAAAAATTTCTCGGAAAAAATCTTCGTCTGAATAGATTCCACTGGCAATGTCGAATATACCTTCAACAGTTTCCGTACTTTTCCTAAATTTTGCCTCCTCCATAACCTCTTCAAGATGAGCAGTTAATACCGGGAACCCATTATTTGAATATCCGTTCTTAAGATAAAATTTCACAAAATCCCATGCCTCTGCCTGATATTCTGACTTTGCATTAATTGCTATCTGACTTCCGCGAAAACTTAGAGAGGTACCTGGGCCACTTTTGGTTGGATACCCGATAAAAGACAAATCGTCATCAAAAAGTGCCGCTTGTATCTGATAATCAACTACACTGGAGATGATCCCTACGGATAACAAAATCTCATTCTCACGAATTCGCTTCGACCAGCTACTGCCCCTATGACCGCCTCCATACTCTTTAGAAAACAATAACAGACTTTTAAAGTATTCACTATCAAAAACGCAAGTAGCGTTTTCCCAATCGATGAACTCATCCATCCCGAATGTACTTAATGTCGTCAGCACAGACTCATCCGCTGAAAAACCGTCAATCGCATTTATTGATTTACCGTTGGTTTCCAATAGTACCATAAGGTCTTTTAACGTCAAACCATATTCATTACCGATTATGCTGCTCTTTCCCCACATACTGTAAAGTTGGAAACCAGGTGAAATACTGTATAAAAACCCCCCGACTTTATACGCATCCAATACCGAAGGAACAATCATGCCGACGTTAATCTCGTGATCATTTTCCATAAACGATAGTAAATCAACAAACACACCTTTGTCCATCAACATGGAATGGTCAAACATGGAGACATCTATTATATCAGGTGCGGCCCCTCTGACAATATCCAGTTTTAACCGTTCGACTCCCGCGACAAAATCCTGGTCTTCATGACAATAATTGATTACTTCAACCCTTGTATTTTTGCTGATGCGATTAAATCCGGCAATAATTTTTTCCAGTCCAGAATAACTCTGCATTAAACCAACCGTTAATACTTTCTTACTTTCCTGACCTTTCCGAATCGAAATATAATCTAATTGTTGGGAATTGCTATAGTTTTCTACAATTGCAATGATGCCACTTTGCATGGACAGATGGACAATATCAGCCGCTGTCACTCCATGGGAAGATAGGTTAAGCAATTTTTCGTAATCCTGATTTTCAATATCATACGAATAAAGATAATTGTTTTCATGGAACAAAAACCCAATGTCAGAAGAGAAAATGTTTCCTTCTTCGAATTGGAAACTAAGTGAATTTTTTAAGCGGATCCGATCAGACATCTTTCTTTTCTTTACATTCAATTCCTGCGTATACAATCCACCCGCATCCCTTGAGATTATTAAAGGAATACCCCTTTTATCAAAACCAAAGTGCAACAATTTTTCCCTCTGTGAAGAAATAAACTGCTCATAGAAAATGGTGGTAAAGCCGGAATCCATGACATATATCCGGCTAATATCCAGATAAACGTTTTGTTCTGTCATGAAATCAGCTTCGATTTTGCTATAAATACTTTCTAGTTCATCATTTGTAAAAATTTCAACAATCGGCAAACTCAAACTATACCAAATATAAATATTTCCATTATCATCAAAATAAATATTCTTAGGCTCAATAAATAATGCGTTTTCGATATCATCTAAAACCAGCTCACCGAAATCACTGCGGTTTCCTTCTGAATCCAAGCGAAGAATTAAATCGGAAGAATTACTGTTTCCTATGACATATACGTATCCATCGTCATCGATGCTTAGGCTTTTGACATCGGTAATGTCCGGTAACACTATCTCATTTTTTATGATACCGGTTTGATTATCCAAATAAACGATAGATAATCCACTTTCCACAATTCTACTACCAACAATCACATTATTATTTAAAGCAACAGAAGAGAACTGATATTTCAAACTAAAACGCTCACTTACCCATGAAGTCACTTCTTTGACGTCGGTTTCGCTTAAACGATTCTCTTCAGAACTCGTAGTAGATTCACCATTGCATCCTATCAATAGTAAACACAAGACTATAATAAATAATGGGGATAATGTTTTCTTAGATATACGCGCCATCATCATATTAAAAGGAATCTGCATTACTGCTTCATGCACTATTTCAAAGCTGTCTTTATTTAATTCAAGCATCTTGAATAAAATCCCCCAACTCAGTAAGCACAAAAGCAGTTCTTTCTTCAAGGGTCAAGTCTTTGGGCAAAAAGACCAACTCCAAACCTGCTTTTTGATAAAGCTCTCTGGTTTTTGTGTCAAGGACTTTTTTGAAATCAAGGTCATCTTGGCGGATGACATCATCCTTCACCGGACAGAAAAAGTCTTGGCAGTAAAAAATCTTATCGTAGTATGCTGTCCATATCGCTGCCATACGGTGGGATACTTCGATCAATTCTTCATCATGTTTTGATTCCGGTTTTACCAACAAATCAGTGTATGCCAGGGTATTTATCGGAGTCCTGTCAGCAATAATCAGGGAAGTGCTTTTGGTTGCCCGGACACTTTGAACCATGTGCATTGCCAATATTTCTGTTTGGATTGGAAGATCAAAACAACCTTTCCCATATAACAGAACCTCTTCGGACATGGGGCTATACCTTCCCGGCTCCCCCAAAATCTCGCAGATGACTCCCCGCTCCTTCAATCGGGAGGCAACCGAGTAAATCAAGGTTGTTTTCCCCGACGCATTTGTTCCTTCAAAAGCAATAATCGGTACATTTCTAATCATTTTTTACTCCTTCACTTTATCCTTATTCAACATATCATAAATACACGGTATCACAAACAACGTCATCAGCGTCCCATACGCCAACCCACCAATTGCAACCAACGCCATCGGGCGACCCATTTCAGCACCCATGTCACGGGAAAAAACCATCATCGACATCGCCAGAATGGTCGTAATCGCCATCATCAGAACCGGACGCAATCGTGTCCTGCCCCCTTTAATCAAAGCATCATATTTGCTCATCCCCTTTTCACGGAGTTGGTTAACGAAATCAATCAAAACTATCCCGTTACTGACGATAACCCCGGCGAGCAGGATAAAACCAATTAACGAAATAATACTCAGTATATTTCGGCTGATAAGCAAAGCAAGGAAACCACCCGTAAATGCCAAAGGCACTGTGAACATTACGATAAAAGGGCTGGAAAGGGACTGGAACTGGGCAACCATAATAAGGAACATAAAAAGTAACGCCAGCACCATCATCAAATAAAGCTGATTCATTGCATGCCCGATAAATTCGTTTTCACCGTCAAAGTCGATTTCATAACCTTGGGGTACGGGGAAATCGGCTAACGCCCGGGCAACCGCATTACTGACCAGGGTAATATTGTAACCCTCTTCTATCTGCGCACTGACCCTGACATAACGGGTTTGGTCCTGCCGCCTGATTCGGGTTGCAGTATAAGCGTCTTCAAAAGTTGCCAAATCTGACAGGCTGATTTTGACTTTTTTGCCATCCTTGTCAGTGGCATCAATTAAAACATCCTTAAGCGTATCGCGAGTGAGAGCAAGGTTACCGTCATGCTTAACATATACGTCATAATCGCGGATTTCCGTACTAAGTGCTGTCGTACTGGTCGCGCTGCTTAAACGGGCATGGATTTGCTGGAAAATCTGTGCGACGGTCAGACCATACTCAATTGCTTTTTTGCGGTCAATAATAACCCTGAGTTCACCACTAAGTTCATCTGCCCCATCGTCCACCTCGCATGTCCCGGCGACACCGGCAACTATCGCCGCCACATCGGTCGCAAGCGATTGTAAGGTATCAAGCTCACGCCCCTTGATATTTATCGAAATCCCCGAACCTCCCAACATACTGATATCCATGTCGGAGGTCTGGACAAACATTTCCATATCCTCCCGCTCAATTATACCTGCCAGAGTTCCTTCCAGCTCGGCGGCGATCTCAATATTAGTCCGTTTTTTGTCCTCGCTCATCAGGATAAAGACACTGCTGCGGTTCGTCCGTGATGAACCACTCCCACCCGTCAGCATACCAATATTGTTGCCACCTAGAACCGCTCCAACATCAGTAACCTCAGGAATTGTTTTTACTATGTCAACGATTTCATCAGTGACAGCGGAAGTCGTTTCAAGCAAAGTACCCGCCGGGAAAGAAAGCTCAAGCGACATCTGCGTGCTGTCCATATCATCCATAAAAGCAAAACCCTTTGAATAAGTTGCCATACCGGATATGATTAACAGTACCACCGCCGGAACCAAAACGACATATTTGTGCTTAAGGCTGAAATGCAAACCTTTTTCATACAAATCAACCAGTTTTTGATACCATTTATACTCGGCTTTAATTTCCGCTTTGCTAAACATTTTCGATGCCAGTGCCGGAACCACCGTCATGGCGATTATCAAGCTCGCACCCAATGAATAACCTATCGTCAGACCCATATCCACAAACAATTGGCGGGTAATCCCTTCGGTAAAAACAATCGGGCTGAAAACGCAAATCGTTGTCAAAGTGGCGGCAATAATCGCCCCCCGCACTTCTTTTGTCCCCTCAATCGCCGCTTCAACCCGTGAATAACCTTCGGCCCGCAGGCGGAAAATATTTTCAATAACAACTATCGAATTATCTATCAACATCCCAATCCCCAGCGCAAGCCCGGAAAGGGAAATGACATTCAACGTCACTCCCGAAAAATACATCAAAACCACGGCAGTCACCAAACTAATCGGTATCGCACAAGCAATAACCAATGTCGGTTTGATATCACGCAGGAAAAAAGCGAGGAACAAAACCGCCAGCAATGCGCCATAAACAATATTGTTCCGAATCGCATTGGTCACCAAATCAATATAAATCCCCTGATCCATAAAGGTAATCATAATCAAGCGGTCATCCTGCCGTTCCAGGTCGGCATATTTTTTAATTAGCCGCTCGGTAACTTCACCGGTTGAGTACCCGGTCTGCTTTTGGATGGTCAAAATAATCCCATTGCTTCCATTTACATTGGCATAGATTTCATCCAAATTGTCAGTTTTGAATACATCGGCGACCATATCAAGGGTGATGATATCAACCCCCTCCATCCGCATGTTTAGAAGTGGCATAACTTTAAGGGCTTCGACATCACCCGGTTTGTCACCGACCCTGACCAGATAGTCAACCCCGTCCTCCGTGACATAACCGCTGGGCATCGAAAAATTTTGGGCGGTAAGTAAACCACGGATGGTATTAACCGTGAGGATATCGTGCATATCGGCGTTTAAGAAGGCATCGGCTTTGGCTTCGGCGAGTTTTTCCTCACCTTCGTTGATTTGCTCAAGGGCTTCTTTTAACTTATCAATGCTTTCATTAATAGTTTCCTGTCCGGCTTCCAATGCTTCCTGTCCAGCTTCGAGTTGCTTAAGCGCCGCTTCTAGTTGGACTTCGGCGCTATTTAACTGCATTTCACCGATAGCTATTTTCATTTCCCCGCCGGCAAATTCAATCGCGGCGGTGAGATTACCCCGGGACAACTCGACTAAACCGTTATTAACCTTGACGAGGTTTTTTTCAATTTCTTTTAACTGTTTTTCCATCAAAGCAATATACTGGTCGGAAGTCATACCCATCGTGGCGGCGTGTAGAGCCGTTGTCAGGCGGGTGACAGCAGTGTCAACTTCTGCTTTTTGGGCTTCTAGTAAAGCTTTTGATACCGGAAGGTTATTTAACTGGGTTTCTAAAATAGACTTTATTTCACCCAGAGTTGTGTCACCTGGCAAATTTAAGGGAGGCGCTTTAAAAGCCGATAGTCCGTTACTTAGATAATCTTTAACATTTTGCGGAAGCAATAATGAATCAATGGCAGTCAATACACCATCAATTGTAGCACTGTCACCAAGCATAAAAATCAAACCATCTATCAACTCAACCGCCTGTTCAAGCTCCGTAATCAACGTAAGCGCATCATTAAGCTGCTTCTGCCCGGCGGTAGCTTTCGACCAACCTTCAACCAAACCTTTTACTGAGGTTATGTTAGTAATAATCTGGATTTTGGCGGCTTCAAGACTGGCTTTGCCGGTTATTAGCTGTTTTTCCGCATTGGCAAGTTCGTCTGTTACTTCCGCCCGCTTTTTTTCAAGCTCATCACGACCGGCTTCCAGTTCATCCTTACCATCGGCAATTTCCCTTTGCCCGCTTAAGATTTCCCTTCTTCCATCGGCGAGTTGCTTCCTGGTATCATCAAGTTCCTGTTTGGCTTCATCGAGTTTTTCCTGTCCCTCGGTTATTTCATCACGTGCATCGGAAAGCTGCTGATAAGCATCAGCCATCTCACTTTCGATAAAGCCAAAAACCTGTTTATTTATTTCATCGATTTTTTCCTGACGGATAATTACATGGACGCTTTCTTCGAGAATCCCGGATGTACTAACCGAAGCGACACCCTCGATACTTTCAATTTCGGGTACGACTTTGCTCCTGACCAACTCGCTTATCTCAGAATAAGACATATCGCGTCCGCCAACCGCCGAAATCATGACCGGCATCATATCAGGATTGAGTTTTATGATAATCGGGTTACCAACCTCATCGGGCCAAAAAGGTTTAATCTGGTCAATTTTTTCCCTGATTTCCAAAGAAACGGAGTCCATATTGGCGCTTTGAGCAAACTCCAAAATAACGAGGGAAAAATTTTCATTCGATACCGAGCTGATGTTTTCGATATTGCTGACGGTCGCCATCTGCGCTTCAAGCGGCCGGGCAACCACCAATTCAACAGTTTCCGGGCTTGCCCCAGGATAAGTCGTCATGATGATAACATAAGGAAGGCTGATACTGGGAAGCAGATCGGAGGTCATGCGGGTAAATGAAACAATCCCGAGGATGATGACAAGACAAACTCCGACTAGAATTGTATATGGTTTTTTGACACTTAGATTTTCTATCATTATGTATTCACAATCTTGTGCATTAGTGCTTTACACCTTATGGACTGGGGCTTGGACTGGCACTGCGGATAGCGCCACAGAGACGGCAAGTTCCATTCGCGTTGAAATCATGGTTATTTTTATTTATCGGAATTGGTGTAATATGTTCGTAACCACAACCGGGAATCGAACAATTAATAGTCGTACTACCCTGCGTTACGCAAGTTGGTTTTTTTGATTCATATGATACCTGGGCATGGGTATGGGGCGTTGGTGACGGTGACGGTGAAGTTGCCGGCGATGGTGATGTCCCTGGTGATGGTGTAGCTCCCCCCGTTGGTGAAGGAGAAGGAGAAGAACCGGATATCGGCAATTGTGGTATTTGTTGTGAATCCAACAAGGTATGGCAAACAGTACATGTCCGTTGCCGGAAACCGGGGCGGGCTGTTGTTGCTTGGACAGAAATAGTCCAATCGGCGGCAAGATGCCCGATAGCACTGATACCTTCTTGATAAAATGAGCCACAAGCGCAATTATAAATCCGGACACCCGCAACTGTACAGGTCGGTTCACTTTGAATCGACGCTACATAATTATGTACATGCGGTGAGGGTGTTGGATCGGCGGTTACTTCAACGATCAGCGGAAGCACTTCCCGTTCAGTTATATCATTACAGATGGTACAATACTTGACCCGTTCACCTGTAAGGGTAGTTGTCGGAAGCGTTGTATTCTGCCATTCACCTACCTTGTGCCCTATGGCCGGAACTTTTTCATAATTTACATCACCACATTCGCAATAATGCTTCAAACGGCCACCTTCCAAGCAAGTGGCTTCTTCTATAACGACACTGGTAAATTCATGTTGATGATCATCGGGTTCTTCTTCATCACCGGGTGTGGCATCCGGCGATTCAGATGGGGCGCCGGGCTCTTCTTCATCACCGATAACAATACCTGTGCCGGGACCAATTCCAAACCTGCTCAAATCAGGCCTGATGATGGAGTATGCAATAATGCATACCGCCGCCAGACACGTAATAATGGCCAAAAGACCCATAAATGAATTAAGTACCTTAAAAATCGCACCCATGCCTACATTATATACGTTTTCTTTTATTTGGTCTACTAGAAGTTTTTGTTATATCCCCAAAAGGACCGTTGCCAGCGAAAAATATACAATTAATGACAAAGCGTCAACTATCGTCGTAATCAGCGGAGCCGCCATAACAGCAGGATCTATCCGGCATTTTTTGGCAATAACCGGCATTGAGCCACCAATTACATTGGCTATGATAACGGTAAATAACAATGCCGCGCTGATGGTTATACTGACCATAATTATTTCCGGTTCGTCATTTCGATAGGTAAGCCAGACGCGGACAAAGTTGATTGATGCCAAAATAGTCCCGGCAACCAACCCGACCCGCATCTCTTTCCAGATAATCCGGAAAAAATCTCTGGTCGTTATTTCCATCAACGCCATACCACGGATAATCATCGTTGAGCTTTGGTTGCCGGAGTTACCCCCGGTATTCATCAGCATCGGGGTGAAAAATACCAACAATGTCATCGCTTCAATGGCAGTTTCATATATTCGCATGATACTGCCGGTAATCATCGCCGCAATCATCAAAACGACCAGCCAGGTTATCCGGTTTTTGGCAAGCTCAAGGACAGAAGTCTTTAGATATGGTTTGTCGGAGGGTGCCATTGCCGCCATTTTTTCAAAGTCTTCCGTTGCCTCTTCTTGAACAACGTCGATAATATCATCAACCGTGATAATCCCCACCAGACGGCTTTCCGAATCCATGACGGGAAGGTTCATCAAGTCATATTTTTCGAAAAGCAGGACAACCTCTTCCCGATCGGTATCAGTGTGGCTAAAAATAATACTTGTATCCATGATATCACCGACGATTTCATCAGGTTCGGATAATAATAGGTTTTTTACCGAAACAACACCCTTAAGTACCCGCTCCGAATCGGTGACATAACAAGTGTAAATGGTTTCTTTGTCAAGACCGATTTGGCGGATACGGTCAAAAGCCTGGGTAACCGTAAGATGACGTTTTAAATCAACATACTCAACCGTCATAATGCTTCCGGCGGAATTTTCGGGATATCTAAGGACTTGATTAATAAGCTCCCTTGTTTCACTGGTTACATGAGCGAGTATCCTCCTTGCGATAGCCGCGGGCATTTCTTCAATAAAATCGACTGTATCATCAAGGTATAACTCTTCCATGACCTCATATATTTCTTTTGCCGATAAGCGTTCAATTAATGCCTGCTGGATTTCATGATATAAATTGGCAAATACCTCCGCCGCCATATCCTTTGGCAGAACCCTGAACAAGACGACTGCTTTTTCAACCGGAAGCTCTTCGATTAAAGCGGCAATATCAAAAGGATTGGCATCCATTATATCGGTGCGTAATAATTTAAACTGTTTATCATCAATCAATTTTTCGAGTTCAGTCAGGTTGTTCATCGTACCACCAAACCTTTCTAAATGCTAAGTAATACCGTTGCCAAGGAGAAAAATATAAACAGTGACAAGGCATCAACAATAGTCGTAATCAGCGGAGCCGCCATTACAGCAGGGTCAATCCGTACTTTTTTGGCAATAATTGGGAGAATGCCGCCGATAACATTCGCCATTACAACCGTAAATAACAGGGTCAGGCTGACAGTAATACACACTCCCAATACTTCCGGATTATTGTTATATGTCAAATACACGCGCCCAAAATTTATTAATGAAAGAAGTAGTCCGACCAACAAACCTACCCTTGTTTCTTTCCAAACAACTTTTATAAAATCTTTTGGTCCAATTTCATAAAGAGCCATACCACGGATTACCATAGTTGAACTCTGGCTGCCCGAATTTCCCCCTGTGTCCATCAATAATGGGATAAATGTTGCAAGTAATGGCATCGTTGCAATTGCAACTTCAAAATTTTCCAAAATCTCCCCGGTAATCATCGCCGCTCCCATTAATATTACCAACCAAGTAATCCGGTTCCGTGCCAGCTTTAATACTGATGTTTTGAGATACGGTTTGTCAGAAGGAGCCATCGCCGCCATTTTTTCAAAGTCTTCCGTGACCTCTTCCTGAACAACATCAATGATATCATCGACTGTAATAATCCCAACTAAGCGGTTTTCTGAATCCATGACCGGAAGGTTTATCAGGTCGTATTTTTCAAAAAGCTTCGCAACTTCTTCCCGGTCGGTATCGGTATGGGTAAAAATAATGCTGGTGTCCATAATATCACCGATTATTTCATCGGGGTCGGATAATATTATTTTTTTCACTGAAATAACACCTTTTAAGACGCGCTTTGAATCAGTAACATAACAGGTATAAATCGTTTCCTTGTCCGGACCGATTTTGCGGATTCGCATAAAGGCTTGGGCGACTGTCATATGGCGCTTTAAATCAACATATTCAACCGTCATAATACTGCCGGCAGAATTTTCGGGGTAACCAAGGATTTGATTGATAAGCGCCCTTGTTTCGCTTGTGACATGGCGAAGCGCTTTTTTGGCTATGGCGGCAGGCATTTCATCGATGAAGTCAACCGTATCATCGAGAAACAATTCTTCCATAATTTCAAAAATCTCTTGACTCGACAAGCGCTCCCAGATAGCCTGCTGCACATCATAAAATAGATATGAGAAAACATCTGCCGCCTTATCTTTTGGCAAGACCCTAAAAAGAACAATCGCTTTTTCAAACGGTAATTCTTCTATAATTACGGCAATATCCGCCGGATTGACGTCCAATATGGCTGAGTGCAACAGTTTAAACTGTTTCCCGTCAATCAATTCTTCAATTTCAAACAGGTTGTTCATCAGAAACCACCTCCAATACTAGGCTACGCCTTTTTTGGTGGCACAAATGAATCAGGACATGTTAAAGAAAAAACCAGAAACAAAGGCGGTTACATCTGTGCCGTTTTTAATTATGTACGTTCTACTTCGCGGTAAAGGGTCATCGATTTTATACGACATATGTGAACCTCCTTTGGTTTTATTAGTATGTCATTGCGGACTTGACATCTCGTCATTGCGGGCTCGACATCTCGTCATTGCGGGCTCGACCCGCAATCTCCCGAACCTTTCCTTATTATATGTCAGTTTACATAGTAAGTCAATAACGTCATAATTTGAGTTTCCCCATTTTTTCACCCCCATCCGAAACCAATATCAGTGAAAAAGGATATTTGCGGGTCTTTTGGCTTCTTGCGGAGCAGATCCACAACCCCCTTTTTGCTTCTGGCAAAAACCGTGAAAAGTCCGTCCGCTATAGCATAGAATAAAAACTTCGGCGTGCCATAAATCCTTTTTGATATTGCCACAAGGAGCGTTACCGTCTCACGTTCCTCCTATGCCTCGCTCATTTTGC
>Ga0209737_10001540_pt1 | contig 16470 bp, 9 predicted proteins | sample TergutCu122P3_FD_187284 | JGI IMG/M metagenome (GOLD analysis project Ga0209737, IMG submission 187284) | Cubitermes ugandensis P3 segment gut microbial communities from Kakamega Forest, Kenya - Cu122 P3 (SPAdes) (version 2) | ecosystem: Host-associated > Arthropoda: Insects > Digestive system >...
TTTCAAACGGTATAAGACATGTTATGCCATCTACTGACAAAGCTAGAATTAACAGCATCGGCCTCGATGGCTCAGCGTCTCACAGACGACTGTGTATCCCAGTGGGTTAATTTGTGTATTTATGTTGTTATATTAAAATAATTTAAGTTATGTTAAATCCTCAAATATTGTACTAGGCCTAGTAATTAAAATTGTTGTAAACTTTTATACTGACTGCTCTTCTTGACTTCTGAAGCATATATGACTATCTCCATATCCATATGGATTTTGTAATCCTGTACGGATCCACGGAATGAAAATAAATGATATGATATGATAAGTTCTCATTCCTAAGATACAGACTTTATATTTCATTATAATATATATTAATGCATTATTTACATAGAATTAAGCTGTTGTGCTCAATTTTTAGGTGGTACTGTATCTGATGGAAGTCATTTGAATATTTTTCCCTACTGTCTTTATAATGTTCTATGTGATTATATGTAGAATAAGGACATAATGGGTGCACACAGTCTGTTTGTACTTGTACACTCATTTGTCAACTGTATTTCATTCACCAGCTGCTGACCTCCTTTGTCAAGTTTTGACTTCATTTGGCAGTCAATCTCTGGCAGATTGAACAGATGACAAGAATTTGGGCAGCAACAGAGAACCTAAATGTACTTTTTTCATGTTTAGTAGATACAATAAAGGAAACAATGAGTTTAATTAGTATGCCATTGCTGATGAGGTCAGAGACTTATATTTGTGCCATTGCTCCTAACTGTTGTTTAATAATGTTATTGCGCGTGAGGCTAGGAATGATATATATGTATATATATTTATGTAAGAGAGGTGTGAGCCAACGGTTTCCAGACTGGCTACAAGGCGAGCTACCCAGATGTAATGCATCTGTGCACCACTAGGTACAGCTGAGTTAATTTGTTGTAAATTCATATGTTGAGTACCGCTGTGTCAGAATGTTGTGTATTGTGCATTTGACGTTTTAAGTGTGTTTGTGTTGAGTGTCGTATCATTTTAACCAACTGAAGTTGCAGACTTTACAGAACAGAAAATTTGCTTAGTTATGAGAAAAGTGCTTCTGAAACATAAGACATTTATGATGTACATGAAAGGGAGATCTCCAGCTTAATACAATATTTAATTTTTCATGTATCAAGGTTTATAAAAGGCGTGATGACTGCTCGCAATTAGAGCCGGCTCATACGGCCATGAATAAATTGATATTAAGTGGTGTTGTGTGTGACTGATTTGATACATGTAATTTGTTAACACCAAAAGGGATGTCTCATCTTGAGTAAAGTCATCCTGTTGTGTTTATTGAATCAATGTCTTCTGTAGTTATCAGAGCAGTGAACAACATAAATGTTCTGATGTTCATTTACTTCTCATATGTGTGTGTAGTGACTTGACTAGGTAACAATATACAACCAGTTTACCATACACGTAGTGTTTCACAGTTTTACCTACATGTATACTACCCAGTTAGAAGAAACACTGTACAGGTGTACACACAGCGGAAAGTAAGAAGGTGTTAGCACTCCCCTTGTGATGCAACAGGGTGGTAAAATAAATATTAAATGAACCATATTGTATGAGGAACAGTGAATTCAATGATACATTTGGAAATCCAGTTTAACATGTAATTCACCACGTGTATGTCCATAGATGGTTACGTAGGATTATCCCACTACTCATTCTTTTATTTGAATTGTTTGCACATTGATACATTTTAATATCTTATTATTCCTTGATGTAAATAAAATTAATTCAGGTTTGAATAAAATTGTAAAAGGGGGCCTCTTCCTTAGTTCTCTCAGTTTTACCTTTTATATTTTTGTAATTTTGCCTTATATGCTGTTGTATTTGTCTGATAACTATAGAATACATTGGGATGTCTCATCTTAAAATTAAAATTAAAAAAGCCTTTACGTTTCAGAATGGCCAAATTTTCAGCAGAGGATTGTGAACATTCAGGTAGTCAATTGTCAATTAGGACTGCTGAATATAGGATAAGTCATCCATAAGGACAGACAGCACATTTTAACTGAAGATCTAGACATGAGGTGGTTCGGCGCAAAATTTGAGCCTCATCTGCTTAATGACTATCAAAAATGGAAGCTATTTTCTGTGTGCAAGGACCTGCAAGATCAGGCCAAAAAGGACAGAAACTTCCTCGTAAGATCATGACATGACACGAAGAAGATTCCAGTACATTGTGAAGATGCAAGCTGTTTGCAGGTGGTCATAGATGACATCAAGATACAGGAGTGACAGAGATGCTTCCAGCAGTGGGAGGGGTGCTAGTCGTGGTGTATTAACTCCGAAGGGGCCTGCAATGTAGAGGATAAAACCGACCTCTCAGGTAAGCCTAAAATTGTTATATTGCTCCAGTTCTGAAACTTTTGGCTCGCACTTTGTACCGAGTTACAGTCCATTTTCCATGTCTTGAAACTTAAGGTGTGAGGAAATGGGGAAAGACGAAGCAAAATGGAGACACTGGGTATGAGGCTAGTACCTGTTTTATGGCACGAGATGTCAGTGAAAAATACCAGTCCCAAATACATTGGCTGCTGGAACATTAGGAGCTGGCACTCTGATGTAACCGATAAATAAGTTTGCACAGATAGTCATTGCTAGATAATCTGTGGTAGTTGCTGAGTCATATACCCTCAGCAGAATACCCACCCCATCCTGCCTGCATTCCTTAATTACTTTGCAAGTTTCTAGTTACCAGAACTGAACGGTACATTAGTTATGTCACTGTTCATGAGGCCAGGGACTGTTATAAAACCTGTAAATAGGCTACTGCCTTCGGTTAAGTCTGACATTGCTGATGATGCCAGGAACTGATAGAAACAAAATGTTTGTGGCTTTGACTAGTTGTGCCATTGCTCATGAAGCCAGAGACTGGCAGAAATAAAATGCTGAATACTTTTTTTAAGAGACATAATGCCACAGCAGGAAAAGTGCAGACCAGAGCTGACACAAGAGCAAGACAAACTGTCTGGCTTATCTGAAGAAATACAAGGATGCTTAAAGGTAGGGGCAGGTGTATAAGAGCATACCTGGATAAGGACATGTGAAGCTTTAATGTAAATTTTGAAATTGATGAATTTAATAGATGAGCTGTGTGAAAACTAGATACTGTATCTGTGCCCTCACAGTTGCAATGAATGCATTCATTATACGATTGCAAGGAATAAAATTCACAAATAAGGTCATACACTCTAATAGATGCTGTTCATACTGAATAGAGAGTCAGATTTACCATACATCCTCTTTTTCCTAAACATATCCTTTTTTCAAGACATAAAAATTTATGTTCAGGAGGATTTTTTCAATGGAAAACTTTTTTAGGCTTGTGGCCATCAATCTTGACAAAATAGTAACGATCCAGATTTCTTATGGCTGATGAATGATGAACAGTTGAATCTTACAAATCTTTGACAAATATTTCACTTAGGTTTTGTCAATTATATTTGTTGGGACTTTTTTCATTGTTACACTACATAACACCACACAAGGTTTCAGATATTCCCATGAGTAGATGTTGATATTGTTATTATGGTGTTTAATTTGGTTAGAGGTTAGTGTAACTTCACCTGAAAATGGAAGTAGGTAGTTTCCAAAACATTGTGTTGTTATGTGGTGTGACAAAGAGAACTGTAACTGACAAAACATATATTCTTCCCATTTCATATATGTGGAGTAGATTTGAATTCACATGAAAAAATGTAATAATAATATAATTCTGGCCTTTTCCATTTAGTCGATGTTTTCTAGTGTTCTCTAAAACATTACTATGATTCCTCCTCATTTTTAAATGTCCGTCATTTGAGCATTTGGCGTTACTTTAACGACCGTGAACAATTAAGAGTTGTATGGTTGAGGATATATGGAGAATACAAAGTGATAGGAGAAGGGAGAATTCACAAGAGCCAATGACAATTGTAGTTGGCAGTTTAATAAATACTAACATAAACATAATCTCAGTGCATTTTTCTGCAAATATTACATCTGTTATGGTCTGAAAGAAAACACTTTTATTTGTATTTTCTGATATAAAGTGGTTGGGCTTTGAGTCCAATCTGAAAATATTAGTGCTGCTGTCCTGCTGTATCAGTGTCATAAAAAATCTTTTAGTCATTATGAAAACTAAATCTAGCAAATAAATGCTGATTCACTGTTGTAACTCTTCAGGCTGTCAGAAAAGGAACTTAACGACATTACTTTGCACAGAGTAGTGTAGTGTATTAATATAAGTATCCTTTTTTTTCACCTCATTCCTTCATTCTGCCATTGCTGTCTCTGTTTTTGGTACAAAAATGAATACAATAAAGATCACTTGTTGCTTTGTCTCAGTACTTTTACTTCATACATCATATCTAAATGGTATGACAGTAGTAATAATATACTGTCAGTGAGTGGACTGAGTGTCTACTCTGAATATATTGCCCATTTGTTAGTTCATTTTTTTATGTGAAATGTTAATACTAATTCTAATGACAGTGCAGAGTCAATAGAAAAAGAGAGCAACAGGCTGTCTGCTAAAATAATAAGAGGTATTCTAAGTGTACAGCATAATTTTAAGAAAGCGTCATGTGAACAGTTACTTTCCTGCACTTGAGTAAAATTGGTTTACCTGAAAAATATGCTTCTGCATAAATTGTATTTAACAATACATCATATGAAGATTTTCATGAACATGTCAGTGATATTTTCAAGCAAGTAAAGAGTTACTTCAAAATTTCTGGGTTTTTATTCCAACACTAATAACTGTATGGACAAAGTATGTTAATGCAGCATAATTTTGCATGAGGTTTGTTTCTTAACTCACCACATAATACAGAATGCCCTTAAGTACAGCGGCTTTATCACATACAAAGCCAGCACAGCCCATGAAAGCTGCTGTGTTCAGAGGAACCACACCAGGGATAATGTGTATTGATTGTAGGGTTTAAAAATGATTTTGTGTTCAAAGAATATACTAGTTCCTGAAAGGTATGTGTGATGAAGGACCGCATGTAATCCGTGGAAAGAAAGTTCATGATTCTGATATGGACACATCCTTGTATAGTAAATATATATTCATAAATAAATAAATAAATGAGATAGGATATTATTGGTTTGTATATAAAACCTTTGATATGCTAGAGAACATTTACTGCAGTGATATTTTATACACATAAGGCATGTTGTGAATATTGCAGTGGTTTCACATGGAAGGATATTTACAATCAAACGACTCAGGTTTCTTGTCGTATTCCTCAGTCCCTCCAAGCAAGTTCTAGGATGATTTGTTTCTACATTTGCACAGTAACTAATTATTTTTCCCATTGTCATTTTTATTGTTGCCTAATAGACACAACATACACAGCACATAGAAAGTCACAGCAGTTAAACTGCTGCTGTTGCTGCTGCTGCTACTGCTGCTGCTGCTGCCGCCGCTGCCCCTGCCACCACTGCTGCTGCTGCTGCTGCGGTGGGGGTGGCGGCATCAGTGGCAGTGGTGGTCATAGTAGTGGTAGTGGTGGTGGTGGTGATTGTTTTTTTTTCATTGTCGTTGTCATTGTTGTTGTTGTTTGGTGGTGCACTGGTATCTATGAGTGCTCACTCATCTTGCAGGCTGTTGATGTCACAAAACCACTGTTGGTCATACTTATTCATTGTGGTATCAAATAAAATATTCAGAGAAAATGCAGGATTCCTAACTGTACCTTGAGAAGATGACTGACGACATCTGGAGACTGTAGGCCTAACAGTCAACCCAGAGTAGTTACGCACACTTGCAGAAGTCCTTTAATGTAGAGTTTATTGCAGTATGAATGTAGTAGCCAGTGAGCCATATAGAAATGTATTTATAGGTCTGGAATGTGAATGGTCCTCACATATCCTTCAAGGCAAATTCTATGTCACCTTCTTAAAATAAATCATAATTTCTTCCCTCCTGTATTACACCCAACAAAATATTTGCAATCAGTCATTTCTCTTTCAGTGTTACAAAAACTTCCATCTTCACCTTTCGTTTTCCTTTGAAAGTGGATCTTACAATGTGAATGGAAACAAGACAGATAATGTATGTATAACATAATATTGAGGCGCATTTGCTTAACCATTGTTGCTGTGGAAAACTATAAGTATTACATAATCTGAGTGTGTGTCTGTAGCCTTATTTATCCAGCATACAAAGCACATTTGCCATATTATGTTGTTATCTGTGGCCTGTCTGGCTTTACCATCATCTCATAAGTGACAGGATTTTCGGGAAAACAACACATTGAATATAAAATGTGTTTGACTTTTTCTACAACTTTTGTTTGAAAACTTTCTTATTCTAAGAAGAATTCAGTGAGTTAGAAGATTTTTCCTTCCATGACCATTAAGCACCAGCCCAACGCTCTGCAGACATTGTTTCATACACCGCACGTCGGGGAGGTTTAACAGTCAATAACGTGAGCTAGACAAATGATCGCAATGATAGTAACCATTAGAATGTCCAATGAAAACTCACTGGAGCATTGGGCTGGTGCTTATCCATTAAGTAGGGAAAGAAACACCCTATACTGTCATAAGTGTAGATAGGTCTTCATGTAGACTACCTGCTATTCTTGTCAGATATTAATCAAACTTGAATTTTCTTGACAAATTTCCAAAAAATACTCAAATATCAAATTTCATGAAAATCCATTCAGAGTGAGCAAAGTTCTTCCATACAGATGGACGGACAGACAGACACACACACACACACACACACTCTCACACACACATGACGAAGCCAATAGTAGCTTTTCACAATTTTGTGATGCGCCTAAAAGTGGAATACCTTTTCTGCCTTGTCAGAAACAATAACTATTACTTCATTAGCACACATACACACACACACACACACACACACACACACACAGCCAAATGTCATACAGCAAAGATTGGAGCAGAAATAGTTCCACTTTCCCCATTAATCTCACGTAATATCTTCATTTGTCTATGATTCTGGGAATGAAAGTTGGCATCCTTGGTGAAAAGGACTTACTGATTTTAGAGATCTTGGATTAGCGAAAACACACTAGGTGCAGCAACTGAGTTCGTCAAGCCCACCAAAAGTATTTATGCTTCATTCTTTCCATCCAATGTCATTATATCAAAACAATTTTTTCTAATACTACATCGCTGTCACTAACATAAAAGTGCATTACTTTTGTTGTTAGGTTAGTGACAGAAGAAAACCCAAGTTTCCTCATCCAGGATGAGAAGAGCAAACAAACTTTAGAAGATTATTCAGGAAATTTATTGATGAAATTGTTTCATTTTGATGGATTATAATTGATTCCTTACCTCAAAAATAATAATGAAAATGATTGGCAGCCTCCATTTATGGTTTCCTGAGTTTTTACTGCTGAGATACACATCCAAATTCCAATTTGGTCAACCTGAAGATGGGTAGCACATTCCCCCAGAACAATGAAAAACCTGTTATGCTATATGGTGTAAAAACCCAGAAGACCATCATTTGAGCAACACCCACCATGAAAACCTGAAGACTTATGTAAGTAACCTGTTCTCAGTTTTTGATTCATGTGAAATTTTTTTCTCATCATGCTTTACAAATTATGTTGATATGTGAACTGCCCAAAAGTATAACATATCTTTTCTGTCAACCCTGATCAAGAACCTGCCACTGTATGGCTTGTACACATAATAAACATTTGTATGAATTCAAGAGCAGTATATACCTTTCAAGACTTTAGGTCTGTTGGAGCCATGGTTATTGGTTTTTTAAATCCATTGACTGCCAGTTTTTCTCAGACCACAGTACATTGTAGAGACCTGAGAGATGTGAGGTTCAAATCTCATCAGGGACACTGGGTCCTTTTTGATTTTCTGAAGTCCCTCCAGGCAAATGGTGGGATAATACCCCAATTAGACCATGACAGCTACCATTGCACCCCTTTTCAAATTATCACTTAATATTAGTCTTTGTTACTGAAAGTATTGTTAAATAACACAACAAAACAACACTCTTCTTGGTAGCACTTCAAATATTTAAAAAAAAAAAATTATATACAGTTTCAGATTTCTTTGCACAACTCTGGAATTTTCAGCTATTTCATTATTTTTATGTTGCTTATATGTAGCCTAGATCGTTTGCATTCTTGTTTAAGATTTCCAAATATATAAGTTGAGCAAAATTTAAATTTAACATAAAATACAGACAAAATTACCAAACACAATAAAGTACCATTAAATTTATAAATGCAAGCACTCTGGACCATTCACGCATCACAGTGAACCAGTATATAGTGATATTTTGTAGCCTGTTTAGGAAGTTTGCTGTTACTTCTGTTTGTTTCAGCATAAAAGTCTCTGGGCTGTAACAGCAATTAAAACAAATGGCACTCTTTAATGAATGCCTTCAAGCGGAGAATAGGCCTTATACTGGTACAGTTCTTGACCTCCATATCCATAGAGCAGTTTACCTCTTCCATTCTCATCATAGTAAGGATATCGATATTTGGGCCTGTGGAAAAATAATGTGTCATGAACCAAGGTAAGTGATCTATTTATTCTGTAGTTAATTAACCCTTCATTGACACCTACTGCCCAGGAGAGAGGGGTTTTAAATTTACAGTATCTTTGATTACATTCACCACCATACAATACATCAAGGCCGGCAGTCACTAAAGAATTAAAGTACACTGAGCCACCAATGAGGGGTTAAACATAAGCCATACTGAAATATTTTTACAGTAGAAATTATGTGTGTGTGGGTGGGTGAGTGGATGGGTAGATTTACAGTCATGTCAGCACAACTTATACTTTCTGCCTGAATAAGTTTTAAGCTGAAATGCCCATTGACTGACTGGAATAAAATTATATGAAACTGTATGCATGTTAGACTGTCTATGGGACTAACAGACATGTCTGGGATTAAACAGTGTAATTAAATAAATAAGAAGGTATGCTAAAATGTGACAGTACCATAACTGAGAGGTCCTCGTATAAACAAATTACAGATATTTATGTGGCATGCAAGTTTATATGTTAAAATGATATATATAATAATGACAGTTAAATAAACTTGGCTGTGCCTGTAAGATTAAAAATTCTACAACATTAGACACACCATGGCAAACTAAAAAATTGTAGCACAACATGCCATGAAAATGAAAGATATGATGTTCATAAAAGCATGGGAATTGCTCTGGGATGTGTGGCACACTGTATGCTGAAAGTGCTGGATCACCATATACAGCAAACATCCATGTGTCGGGTGAGTGTAATCAGTATAAAGGTGTATCACTATATCTTCCTTTTACCTCACAGCACAAATAGTATTGCCACACACTATGGGTTTAATCCTGTTTTCATCAAATGTGAAATTACCAATGGTACAAAAGTCATTTCATCTTTAAGTCAGGTGCCTTGGTTTCTAGACTGTAGTCACTGTATGATTCTTTGGACTACTTATTTCCACCTTTTTTGTTTTTTGAGGGTTTTGATGTGACTACCAAAAAAACCTTAGGCTTAATGTTTTCCGCATCTGTCATCTGTAATGATGAAGAACAATTCTGACACTTATGACAATGTCACTGCAAGAGATGCGTGTTATATGTCTCTATTTCTAAAAGACCGTCTGTGGTGAAAACTGTCACCACCCTACACTGCATGATACTGATACTGCTCAAATGTTTGCATAGTTACCATGTTTGTTCTGTTGATAACAAGAAATTTAAAAATGTTATGAATGTTAGTGTTTAACGATACTAGAATGATGATAATATTTGTAATGAGTTTCATTACAGTTGGCAATCTTGCTCAGAATTTAATGGTGAAGCATATACGCCAACTGACACTATGCTTCACTCTAGTCACAAACTTATAATCTACAAACCAACAGTGTGTGATTTCAGGCTTCTTCCACAAAGTAGATAAGAACTGCGCTCTTCTGGACTGTTACACAACAAGTAGTGGTAATACCTTACCGACCGTTTTGGGACAACCTGTCGGTCCCAAATTCAAAAGTTTGTCCCGAAACGTCGGCAAGTAATTACCACTACTTGCTGCATAATAAACCAGAGGAGTGCAGTTCCCTTACAAACCAACAGCATTCTTCATAAACCATGCAAGTTATTTTCTTTCACTGCATTATCTGAGTGAAACTTAATTTACTACACAAGTCATATTGATGATGATGATGATGATAATTTTCTGGTAAATTAAAATTTTGTACAATTTTAAACATGAACAATTTTTACAATTTTTAAGCTAATTTCATTGTTTAGAGTGCCACTGTCATTAGAGGTCAATATCAGGTCTGGACAACCAAAAAAACTGTATTTGATTTCTGTTTTGTGTATAAATGTTTGTCTTTTCTGCAGCAAATGAATTGGCTCTGGGGTCCACCTGGCCTGTTATTTAATGGGTACTGGAGAATGTCTCCTTGGGGAAGCTGACCATTCCTTCCATCCAGTGTGTTAAAGGCAGATCAAGTTATACCTGCACTGTACCATACGTCTTCATGGTATGGTGTTTAATTTAGCACAGAGACAACTTTTCTTTTGTAATTAGATGCACTTTTAAATATGGACATGAATGTTTCTCACTTTCCCTACACAACATATAAATGAAGAGCAACATTTCTGTGAGACATTAATGGGCAGAGTATTCATTCATCATGTGTCATTTCAGTTTGCAAGACATTACAGCCCTACCTCTCAAAGTACTGGAAATTTGGTGCACGTGGAGTCAGTGTTGAGTCAGCCAGAGGAGATACCCATAATATTACAGTAATGATGACAAGAAGATACTGTGAACAACCAGAGTACATATTAAATTTTTGTACAGGACCAATGCTAAGTAGACTGCTGTCTATGTTGCACATCCACCTGGAAAACTCTGAATATGTTCATTTCAGTTGTCTGTAACCGGCACTGATAACATTCATGTTAAACATTCTTTGAAGTTTTAACGTGTGCTCAAAGAATATAAGATGCAGAGTCACTGCATCTTTATCTCAGGTAAAATCAAGAAAATAACCCTAAAATAGTAAAACATGAAGTACTGAAAAAGGAAATCTGGCTTGGAGTGTATTTTATTGCTTGAAAAGTAGGCAGGTGTTTATAAAATGGCAGATTAATTCAAGGGACCTGGAGGTTTGCACAAAAAGTCTTGGCTGCCTTCCTTTGCCATTTCCTCCTTTATTGTATAATATGTGAATTATACCAGACCCATCACCATAATCTGGATTCTACATTAAGTTGTAGGTTGCTTTTGCCAGCTGTTACAATTATCTTTACTTTTGAAATGTAATAGACAGATAGAATCTTAGACAATAAACCTGTACGCAGTATTACAAACTCAATGGTTTCTGTCTGTCAGTGGATGTGGGGAGAATTAATTCATAAAACCATTCTGTGTCAAGGTAAGCATTTCTAAATAGTGCTTCATTTAACTGACCAATCATACCTAATTGTACAAGCCATAAAATAACCTTACACAAAACACAATTTCACAGATATTCAGTGTGATATTATAATACGAATACCTGAGGAACACGTCTGTGCATATTGTTGGTTTAATGTTGTGAATTAGCTATCGATAATACACGGAATGAACAATATAAAAAAATGGTAACCATGTTATATAATATTATTTGCATTTTATGCTTGGTTACCACACCTTCTGCAAGTAGGTCACGTAGGGCTCTATGAAGGGATTTATTTATTTTTCCCGAACAGAAAGTATGTTATCACTCATCGGATATTTCTCTATATTATTTCGCATTTTATGGGGCCCGAATACACCTTTTAGTAGCTGAAACTTGCATAGCAGCTATGGCGAAGCAGTCCATTAAACTTCATTTTGCGCCGACGCTGCAATGTAAATGCGTATAATATTTGCTAAGAAACGGAAAACGTACGTAACGAGAAGCGTCACAATTTGTCGTCACATTGCTAACATGATTAAATTTAGAAACAGATGCGCAGAGCACTTAGTACGTATGAAAGCATAAACTGAATACATAAATTTTGCTTGGAAATCTTCGATGGAAAAGAATGTCTTTGCAGCATTTGGGAGAACACCTAGCACGTATGTAAGGATAAACGGAAGACAAAAATTTTACTTTGAAAGTTTCGAGGAAAAAAAACGACTTGGCAGGATTTGGAAAAGCCTGTCATTCAATCATAGATGGTGTTGTAACCATTCTATAAAAAGTGTAACGAAAATGTGAAATGGATTGAACTTGCTACGGATTTGGTCCGGTGTAAAACTGGCGAGGGAAACTTCTTCTTCTTATCCTTCAGTCTTTTGATTGGTTGGCAGCTTTCCATCTGGAATTGTTGCAAGCCATTCTTTTCATTGCTGTGTAACTGTCAGCTCTTGTGTTTCTGGCGACTTGCTTTTTAAGTATTGTAGTCGAGGTCTTCCCACAGCCTTTTTTCCGGATATTGCTCCTTCAAGGATGTTTACTACAAACTCGTTATGCCTAATTTTATGCCCTATCCATGAGTGGCGTCTATTTTTTAAAAATTTTAAAAGTAATCTTTCTTCTTTCGCCCTTTGAAAAACTTCATCATTCGTTATTCTATCTGTCCATTTTATTTTTAACATTTTTCTCCAGCACCATGTTTCAAATGCATTTACGACCCTTTCTTCATTTTTTCCTAGGGTCCAGGTTTCTGATCCATAAAGAGCAACACTCCACATACAACTTTTTATAAGTTTCTTTGAGGGAATCTAGATGGTGTGAAATTACCAACGTAACGGATCTGAACCACTGTACCAGATTAAATAGCAATACTTACCAACAGAAGTGTGCTGAACGCTCGCGACATGTTGACTACTGCACACAGATCGTGGAATCGTGTCACAGACCAGGCGTGTATGCCGCGGGAGAAAGAGAGAAAGTTCTTGGATCGTAAGGAATTCTCATCCTCCCTTCTCACAACCAAAGTGCCATTCAGGTACTCGAATCCACATGCAAGTGTAGTGTTCAAGGTAGAACAACGTACCTCGAATTAACCGACATATATTTTGCAACCACTGTCTGCGATTCGCAGGAAGGTTGCGTTTAAAAACAAAAACATGCACTAAATATTTACATGTTCCACTTTATTTTGTAGCCTAATGTGTTTGTGTGTCTCGCGTTCTTTACAATGAATATTGTTTTACAGAAGAAGAATTAGAAGTAGGAGGAGGCAATGGTTTGGTCTGACATAGGCCAGTATTGTTATTAACTGTGTACAAGATGTGATGTTCTTAATCCACTAATAGAGCACAAACCCGCAAATAATACCCATCTAATTTTCAGTGTTATTTCCCTGACTTGCCTGCTGTAAGAGCAAAGGGTAATGCCAAAATATTATCTGTTTGCCTACGCATGACGCCATGAAGACATTCTGGACAGCTGTACTATGTAGACGGCATTTTTGCAAATTCACACTCCGACTACTCTACGTCAGTTTCAAAAACCCAGATACTCATTGGGTGGTCACCAGAGGCGGTGTGGACGTGGGAAAGACGAGGAAAATTTTTGCTTCTGGCGAGAGTCGAAATGTGATCTAGCCTACTTGCTAACTGACAAATAATTATGACTTGTCAATTAGTGCCTGCTGTCAGATTCGACAGATGAGATTCGATTCCCAGCAGAGGCATTTTGAATTTTTCTGTTCAACGTAATGGCTAGAATGAACGTGGCTACGTCGGTCGTCTGTCAGCCTTATATCCAGACGACATACAGCCGCATTAGAAGATCCTTGAAGATGAGTCCGATAGCCTTTCCCAAACGTCTGTAACCAACTACAAACCAACGCTGCCTAACATCCCGTTAATCTTATTTATTTCATATTTTTAACAAAGTTAAATATATAGTCGGCAAATGCTGCTAAAATTCCCTAATACTAGATTTTTTGAAAATCTTTTCTGTGGTTCTAGAGTTGTTTGTTATAAGCAGGCAGATATACTCGTACATGCCGACATGATGGAGCCAATATAGGCCGACGCATTTTTGCAGTTTTTCTTCACGAACACACCAAATGATTTCTGAGTTAACCCTTTAAACGCCTAGTTAAATCCCATCTGCCATTTGCTGGCATTATTAGGAGCTCACCATATTCTCCACGCTAGCAGGATAAGGGTTAAGTTCGTGAATATGATAGTTCACTCCATTATGAGCCAATATTACATTTACAGCCTAATTCTCAAAATTTGGTGACTGTACCAAATCACCCGTGAGGATGTATCTCTTTCTTTGTCCAAACCATATTATAGATAGTAAAAGCATTTGTATGCTGGAGACACGAAACTTTCACGTGTACATGACTGGAGTATAAAAAGCAGTGACAACCACGGACCGCTGGAAGATAGGTTAGACACCACATGACGACATACAGCACTGTGTGTAATTACGAAATCAAGCATCAATTTTTTTTTGTCTGAAGGAGAGGAATTGAATGTGTAATTACTAATTGCACTACTAGCTGCTGCAAATTCATTTTAAGTGTGTCTAGTTTTAATTAGTTTAGCTCTGAGTAACACTTTGAAGACCGACAAAAGATGTGAAAGCACTTTCTGTCCAGTGATCTCCCAGTATCTGAAATAATATTGCTTTGTTGAAAGGTTCCCAGACGTCGTCTGCTTGTTATTATAAGAGAAGTAATAAGATGGATATGAGTGTGGGGCATCGGTGGATACTAACACAGGAAAGCCAAAGTACTGGGAAGAATGATATACGTCTACATTATACATATCAAACTGCAATTCGCTTCTCGTAGAAAATAGAGTTTATGCTCATTGGAGAAACCATTCGCTAAATATTGTCCAGGGAAGTAACAGCTTATTGTCACGAAAATCACATAAAGCACATAACTGTACTGAGTGGACAAAATACATAATTTAAACATTACCGTTACAGTATATGGCACATACAATTACCACGGGGCTTTAAATTAAGATTCATACATACGAATTCCGAATTCGACAATGTTTGAAAAATGATTTCCTTGTTGGTTTCCAATTGACATGCCTCCCATTTAGTGGTCTAGTCCGGTGTCTTCAGCCTATTTCAATGAATGGTTAAAAAGTGAGATTTGACGTCTCTTTAGAGTGTTTTATTTAACAGTAGTGTCAGATGTTAAGATTATATAGCGTTGTTGATGAACGAGTATGGATCGTTGATGGCATGATGCTGACAGGAGGAAACCGCAGTACTCGGAAGGGGAAAGAAAACCTGTCCCATTGCTATTTTGCCCACAACATATTCCACATAGACTGATCTGGTTTGAATCCGAGATTCCGCGGTGAAAGGCTGAGTCATTATGGTGACGGCAGTCGTTGTGAAAAATGTTGTCGTCTGCAGGGTCGGCCCGAGACATTTGGACGCCCCAGGGAAAGTAATAATTTAGCGCCTCTTCTAACAACGTTCTTTAAAATTTGCTACCTACGAGAGGGCAGGCGAGTATTTTTGTGAGCGCGTGTCCAAATTGAGAATAATTCTCGGATAAATTCTTACGCATGTAGAAAGCTGAATTTAATAGCACCATATTTCAAATTATGCCGATGATGTCTTAGCGCGCCTTATAAGTGGGCGCCCGCGGCAGCTGCTCGGCTGATCCGTCCCTTTGTCCAGCCATGGTCTTCTGGATTGTGATGCCGTGTATCGATATAAGCCTATATGTGTGTGTTCCGATGTTGCGGCCTAGCGTGTTGCTGCCATCATCACGGTAGATGGGACGTGTAGGAATTTCCCGATATCTTGCGAACAACTGGTAATCCTACACGCGACCTTCGAATGAGCGGTCTGACATTTAGAGGTGTTTTTGTTACAGGCGGTAACCAGAAGCCGTGCACCAGTGCGTTGTGAAACTCCAAGTAACAGCAGTTGGTAAGTAGGTCAGCTGCATCATTAGGGATGTCAGCGTTAGAAAATGGGGGCATTGTTCTGGTCTGTGCTGTCGCAGAGCAGGTCACCGATATGCAGTGGACAGAATGTCCCGGTGCGTTTTTCTTCGGTTAGTTCGATCATACTCTGCCAGTTATCATTTCAACAATGCCGTATACTGGCCTATCAAACATTTGGGCTGGTACAATAGGGCCACTTCATATTGCGGTACCAAAGGATTTGGTCTCTTCCCGTTCCTATGATTTAAAGAAGCAAACAAAAAAAAACAAAGCTATACAAATTACTGCGTATTATACTATACATGTTACTCTTCGTGAGAAAGAAGCATTGCTGTGATATGTTTTTAAGTAGACCTTAGTTTACTCAAGTGTTACTTATGCTCTTTGTAAACGAAATATACAACAAGTATAAATTCCGAAAAATAATGTTGGCAGACTCACAATATTACCTTTATGCGGGGCATTCTATTCAATTACTTGCCGTTGCCAGCGGCAGCTGTGGCTCATCATCCAGAGTGAGACATAACAGCTTATCATAAGAGCAGCTTTTGTGTGTGTGTGTGGGGG